>Ga0335085_10000110_pt1 | contig 266953 bp, 209 predicted proteins | sample Lox_Sample_45_FD_206712 | JGI IMG/M metagenome (GOLD analysis project Ga0335085, IMG submission 206712) | Soil microbial communities from Loxahatchee National Wildlife Refuge, Florida, United States - Lox_Sample_4.5 | ecosystem: Environmental > Terrestrial > Soil > Wetlands | place: USA... | reverse complement strand
GGTTTCTGATGCAGATCGGCATGGCGGCGGGTTTTCTCACGAGCTATCCGGTCAACTGGTGGCTCGTGAGGAGCGGCATCAAAGAGAAGATGTAGCGCGCGCCGGCGGCCTACCAGTATTCGCGCCAGGACAGATGCCGCGCGGCCGCTTCCGGGCTCTCCGTTCCACCGGCGCCGGCGGACCACAACGCGAATTCCGCCGCCGCCGTTTTGGCCGAAGCCTGGCTGCATCGCCGCGCGGCATACAGAGTTCGACCGCCCGGCAACTCGATCACCTTCGCCATCCAGCCATCGGCATCGACTTCGATCGTCAACCGCAGGCCGTGACAGTCCGCCGCGAACCCGTGCCGGATCTGGATCAGCGGCAAGGGTGCGGCCGAGAGAGGGGAGCTGCAGGCGGGCATGAGAAGCTCCTACGCAGCCTTCGCCGGAGTTAACGAGTGTGCCACGTCGGCTTCCTCAACCGCCGCTTCGGGCGAGCCGGGAATTCCCGCAGGGAACGCCAGATTGAGCGGCACTTCCCGGACATACATGGGATCGATGCCACGAGCCGGCTGGCGCTTTTCCCATCCGTTGGCTTCGACAGGAAACATAACCCAACCGGTCTCCTGGCTCCAGGCGTACCAACGGTTGGGATAGTTCTTGCTGCGATAGAGTTTCATGGAAAACCTTCCAGTTCCTTTCTGTTGTCAAAACTAACGTAGTGGTGTGGGGTTTTCCAATGAAATCGATGAGGTGAGTGCCGCACCCTTTTGCGGGTATTGCGCAAGCCCGCCGGCCCCTCGGCGTTATCGCTACCGGTAACGATTTATTCTTGACTTCCCGGGAAGACCCTGATAGCATTCAACCACTATTGTGCAGACCGCTTTGCATAATATGCAAAGCACGTCTGAGCCGGTCAGACGGCGGTGGCAAGAGTTGAAACGCGGCGGGCGTCCCGAATTCGCGCGCGGCGTACGAAGAAGGGGCAGACCATGAGGATTCTGGCTTCGACGATCACCAGCATGCCGGTTCTTCCCGCCTCCTTATTCGCCCACGCAAACGGTTCTCCCGCGGCAACTCTGCCTGATTTCCGTCCCGGCGGAAGAGGAAGGACACGATGCCACACAACTCTTTGCGCAGATTGACAGCCATATCTTTCGTGGCGTTACTCTCGATCGCGATTGCCGGCGCGCCGCTTCTGGCGCAGGCCCTCTATGGCTCCATGGTCGGCACGGTGAGCGACTCCAGCGGCGCCGTGGTGCCGGGAGCGACCGTGAAGATCACCGATACCGGCACCGGCCAGACTCGCGAGGCCACAACCAGCGACGCCGGCACTTTCAGTTTTCCGACCCTTCTTCCGGGCAAGTACGATGTCGCAACCACCAAAGGCGGATTCGAACGTTTTGTCAAGCAGGGCGTCACGGTCACCGTCGATAACGCCGCGCGCGTCGATATCGCTCTCAAAGTCGGCGCGGCGACGGAGTCGGTAGAGGTTGCCGCGCAGGCGGCGGAATTGCAAACCGATAACGCGGACGTGCGCAGTGAAATCTCCAGCAAGCAACTGGAAGAGATTCCCGTCCCTGTTAACAGGAATTACCAGAACCTGCTGGTCATGGTGCCGGGCATGTCGCCGCCAAATACCTCCAGTTCGCCGGCGGCGAATCCGGCGCGCGGTGAAGTCTTCAGCGTCAATGGAACTACGCAGGGCGCCTCCAACACGCGCATCGAAGGGGCGAACGCTATCAACGGGTGGATGTCGCACGAGACCGGCTATGTGCCCGGCCTGGAAGCCATCGAAACCGTTAGTGTATCGACCGCCAGTTTCGACGCGGACCACGGGCTGGCCGGCAGCGCGTCAATCAACGTCATTCTCAAGAGCGGAACCAACCAGCTTCACGGGTCGGGATTCGAATACAACCAGAACAATGCGCTGGAGGCCAATCCCTTCTTCATCCCCGTGGGGTATCGCAAGCCGAAGTTCATCGATAACCAGACCGGCGGCACTCTGGGCGGTCCGATCATCAAGAACAAGCTGTTCTATTTCGGCAGCTATGACGGCCAGTTTATCCGGCAGAACGCCTCGCAGTACGATACCGTTCCGACCGCCGCCATCCGCTCCGGCGATATGTCCGGTTCCTCCACCCCGATCTACGATCCTACGACAGGCACGTCGACGGGCACGGGCAGGACGCCGTTCCCCGACAACATCCTGCCGGCGAACCGCATCGACCCCACCGCGCAGCTCATTCAGCAGCTATTTCCTCTGCCGAACCAGGCCGGGATCTCGAGCAACTATTACGCCACCGGCGACTACCTGGTGAACAGGCATAAGTTCGATGGCAAGGTCAACTGGAATCCGCTGCGCAAGCTGACGGTGACCGCCCGCCTGGGGATGCTGGACTACCATGTCTTCAATCCCGATATCTTCGGCGATAACGGCGGCGGCGTGAATACCTCAGCCACGCGCGACGGCAATATGGATGGCACCGTTTTCAACGGCACTTTGTCGGGAACCTATACCCTCAGCCCGCAAATTATCGTCGACAGTTACTTCGGTTACACACGGCTGGATACTTCGCAGGTACCTGTCAGTTACGCCGAAGGGAACCTCGGACTTACCAGGTTCAACCTGCCCGGCACGAACGGAACCGGGGCCGGCTACGCCGGTTACCCGTCATTCAGCATCAGTAACTACACCGCCTTCGGTAAGTACGCCGACTCACCGGTTTATTACTTCGACCCCGCTTACGACTATGTGGCCAATATGAGCTGGGTACACGGCAACCATACCATCCGGTTCGGCGTCGATATCATGAAGATCGACAACAACAACTGGGAACTCTCCACCAACGGCGGATCGTTCTCCTTTGGCGGGGGCCCGACTACTCTCAACGGCGGACCTTCCGCCAACCAGTACAACAGTTACGCTACGTTCCTGCTGGGTTACACGACCGGCGCTACCAATAACTTCATTCAGGGCGGCGGCCGGCAGACCAGCCGCATGTGGGCGGACAGTCTGTATATACGCGACCAGTGGCAGGTGAGCCGGAATTTCACGGTCTCGCTGGGATTAGGCTGGGAGTATCTGCCATTCGGCACGGGCGCGAGCCGCGGCTTCGAAACGTTCAATTTCCAGACCAACACGATGTATCTCTGCGGCGTCGGCCAGACCCCCAGAGATTGCGGCGTCAGCGTCCCCAAGAAGGATTTCAGCCCGCGGCTGGGCCTGGCATGGCGCGTGACCCCGACGTTTGTGGCGCGCGCCGGATTCGGCATCAATTTCGACCCCAACCCGCTCGCCTGGGTGCGCGATTTCGTCGGGGAAGGGGAAATCACACAGTCCGCCACCTGGCCTTCACCCGCCAATTCGTACCTGTATACGAGCCTGCTCAGTGCCGGCATCCCGGCCGTCGTGTTTCCGACCATCAACAACGGTGTGATCCCGAGTTATCCGTTGACCCAGGGCTTTACCGTTCCGCCGGCGGTCTATCACATGCCGTACATCGAGTCGTGGAACGTTACGGTGGAGAAGCAACTACCGAAGGGATTCATCGCCCAGGCGGGGTATGTCGGTGACCGGCAGATCAAGCAGCTTCAGGTTATGAACGTGAACGTCGGGACGCCTGGCGGCGGAACGGCCAGCGAACCTCTTTACCAGGCTTACGGCAGAACGGGCAGCTCCGGGTTGATCGAAAACTACGGCCGCAACTCGTACGACTCGCTGCAGACCAAGCTGGATAAGAGCTTCTCCGGCGGCCTGCAACTCAACGTGGTGTACACCTTCTCCAAGGCGTTGGCACTGTGCTGCGACGCTCTGAGCGATAAGAACCCGGCCATTCAGGCGCCGGCTTACCGCAATTTGAACAAGGCGTATTGGGGATCGAACCGGGCGAATTCGTTCGCTGCGACCTCGGTGTATCAACTGCCGTTTGGAGAGGGCAAACCCTGGTTGAATCACGGCGCCGGGAAGGCCATTGCCGGCGGCTGGCAACTGCAGGGAATCATGGTAATGTACAGCGGGCAGCCGTTCTCGGTGAGCGCCGACGGCACTTCGCTCAACGCGCCCGGGAACAGCCAGCGCGCCAACCAGGTAAAGCCGAATGTGCAGACGCTGGGCAACACGGGAACCACTCAATCGTGGTTCGACCCCCTGGCGTTTGCCCCGGTCACCACCGCGTCCTTCGGCAGCGCCGGGTTTAACTCCATCTTTGGGCCCGGCGCCATCAATCTCGATGCCGGCCTGGTCCGCGAGTTTCAGATCAAGGAGCGATGGCACCTGCAATTCCGCGCGGACGCCTTCAACATTTCCAATACCCCGCACTTCTCGAATCCCAACGGCAACGTCTCGGCGATGGTGCTGAATCCCAACGGAACCATCAAGAGCCTGGGCGGGTACACCACCATCAGTTCCACCATCGGCGGCTTCGGCAGGGAAGGAATCGACCAGAGGATTCTGCAACTGGGAGCGCGCATCCGCTTCTAGGCGCTGGGAAACAGATATGAAACTCCGCACGGCTTTAGCGGCCGCCCTGCTACCGGCGGTCTGCACGGGCGCCGGCCTGCTGAACGTAGATTTCAAGAAACTCGTCTCAGGCGGGGACCTCAACTACGACACCCCGGCATCCCGCAGCGAAGAAGGGATGCCGGTGGGCAACGGGCGCATGGGCAGCCTCGTCTGGACGTCGCCCTCGGCCCTCAAATTCCAGATCAATCGCGTGGACGTGTTCGCCGAAGACAGCTCCACGGCGAGCTTTCCTCGCGCCGATACCGACTATGCCAGCGGCTGCGGGTACCTCGATATCAACCTGGCGGAAGCCGGTCCCGATGTGTTCACGGGTATCGGTTTCCGACAGTCGCTTTCCATTTACGACGGCCTGATGACGGCGCAGGGCAACGGAGTGACGGCACGCGTTCTTGCCTGGCCGGAACGCGACGTAATGGCGGTGGAAATCGACGACCGGCGGCCGCATCCGGAAGCCGTGAATATCGATCTGCGCATGCTGCGCTACGCCATTTCGGTGGTCAACGGGAAGAACTGGGAACTTACGAAGGAACACGCGGTGCTGGTGCCGACGGCACAGCAGACGGCGCTTTCGCGGCTGGATATTCGCGGCGGCCGCATCCTGCTGATTCAGGAATTTCGCGAAGGCGAGTTCTACGATTCCTCGGCGGTGGCGATTGGCGTTCTCGGCCGCGCTTCCCGCGCGCGGTACCTGAACGAATCCACCGTGCAGCTTTCGGCGGCGCCGGGCACGGGCAGGTTTACGATTCTCATCTCCAGCGCCGCGACCTTCCGCGCGAATCAGGATGTAGGCGCGCTGGCGCTGCGGGAACTCGATGCCGCCGTGCCCAAGGGTTTCGAGGGCCTGGCCGAAAGCACCGCCTCATGGTGGCACGACTTCTGGGCCAAGGGCTTCGTTCGTCTGCACAGCAGCGACGGGCAGGCCGACCTGGTGGAACAGAATTACACCTACTTCCTGTATCTCATGGGCGCGAGTTCGCGCGGCGATTACCCGCCGCGGTTCGGCGGCATGATCTGGTATACCAACGGCGATATGCGGCGCTGGGGCTCGCAATACTGGTGGGCCAACACCAACGCCTATTACCGCAACCTCATGCCCGCGGGCCGCATGGAACTGATGGACCCGCTGTTTGCCATGTACAGCGGAATGTACGATGCCTGCGCGCTGGCCGCGCGGCAGCAGTGGGGCTCGCAGGGCATCTGGATTCCGGAGACGACTTACTTCAACGGCCCGGAAAAACTGCCGGACGATATCGCAGCGGAAATGCGCGACCTGTACCTGGCGCGCAAGCCCGCCAGCGAAATGTCGGAGCGCTTCCGCTGGTGGAGCGAGACTGAAAACCGCCACAACAGCCGCTGGAATTTTCATGCCGATGGCACGTGGGATCACGGCCACTACGTCCCCAAAGACAAGGGGCACGGCATCTTCGGCCACACCAGCCACATTATGGGCGATGCCTCGCGGATTGCCGCTGTCTACTGGGAACGCTACCTGGATACCGAGGATTCCACGTGGCTGCGTGACCGCGCGTATCCGATGATCAAGGGCGCGGCGGAATTCTACCGCAACTTTCCGAATTTTAAGAAAGGCGACGACGGCAAGTATCACATCTACCACGTCAACAACGGCGAATCGAACTGGGACACGCCGGATACGCGCTCGGAAGTCGGCAACATGCACCTGATCTTCCCGCTGGCGATTCGCGCCTCCGAGGTTCTGGGCGTGGATGCCGATCTGCGCGCGCAGTGGAAGGAGATCGACTCCAACCTCGTGGCGCCGCCGCCGGACCGGCGCGGCATGGGGCCGGGCGGCTTCGGCGGATTTATCTTCGGCAACAGCACCGCGGGCGCCATTGCACCGCTGGGCGAAGACCGCGAACTGAAGACGCGCTTTTTGAATTTTAATCGTACGTCGGGCTTTATCGACGACCCTGGAATCGGCGGCGCGAAGATCTTTCGCAACCGCCTGCGGCTGCGCGAAGGTCCGGGTGCGATCGACGCCGAGCACATCGGCGGCCTTGCATCGGGCATTCACTCGTCGCTTCTCACCAATACCGCCGCCCCGGGTGAAGATCCCGTTCTGCAGGTCTTTCCGGCGTGGCCGAAGGACTGGGAGGCCGAATATCACCTGCTCGCGCCGGGAGCGTTCTGGATCACGTCTTCGATGCGCAACGGCCGGGTGGATTTTGTGGAGCTGGATTCGCAGGCGGGCTCGCCGGTGAAGCTCAAGAACCCGTGGGGAAGCGCCGGCGTGACCCTGTATCGCGACGGCAAGAAGGCCGAAGACCTCGAAGGCGACCTGCTTTCGTTCGCGACGAAGAGGGGCGAATCGATCGTGGTGGCGCCCAGAGGAACGGCGCTCGATCCGTTGCGGCGCAAAATCTGACGTTCAGGCGAGCGAAAGCTCGTAGGTGCGCCCCGCCTGGAAGGTTGCGGCGATGGTGCCATCGTCGCGGCGCTCGAATTTCACCGGGCCGCCTTGCGAACGGATTTCCGTCAGGCGGCTCACCGCGGGCAGGCGGAGGCGCTGCGGTCCACTGGCTTTGGACCGCAGCGAGCAGGACGCGAGACGTCCATCGCGCCAGCTCATATCGACCTCGACAGCACCGCGGGCACGCAGTCCTTTGACCTCTCCGGACGGCCACTGCGCGGGCAGCGCGGGTAGCAGCGCAAGCTCGCCGGCGTGGCTCTGCAGCAGCATTTCGGCAACTCCCGCGGCGCCTCCCAGGTTGCCATCGATTTGAAAAATCTTGCCGTTGCCGTTGAAGAGGTTGGGATGAACCGATCTTGCGATCACGCCCTGCAGGGCCGTGTGGGCGCGCGCGGAATCGCCCAACCTGGCCCACGCGTTGGTGTGCCACGCGCCCGGCCAGCCTCCTCCCGCGCGGAATCGCTCTTCGAGCAGTTTGCGGACCGCGGCGGTGAGTTCGGGCGTCGAGCGCGTGAACTGGTCGCCCGGAAAGAGCGGATAAAACGGCGATGTATTGTGGGCCGGAGGGCCTTCCTTGAATTCCTTGTAGTATTCGAGAAGCTGGCCGCGGCTCCCGATCTGGTAGGGAAGCAGTTTGGGGATTTTGTCCGCGAGCGTCCGCCGGAAATCCTCGTCCACGCCGAGCAGCCGCGCGCCTTCGATGGTGTTGCGGAACAACTCCCGGATGATTGCCATATCGAGCGTGCAGCCCATGCAGACACCGGCGAGTTCTTCGGCGCCGTCGCGGGCGGTGTAGCGGAAGTGGTTTTCGGGCGATGTGCTCACCGGCGTGACCAGACGCCCCTTGCCGTCGTCCGCCAGCCACGCGTTGTAGAACTCGGCCGCTCCTTTGAGAATGGGGTAGGCGGTGTGGCGCAGGAATTCGCGGTCCTGGGTGAATAAATAATGATCCCAAAGATGGCGGCAGAGCCAGCCGCCCGCCATGGGCCAGAACGAAAAGTAGGCCTGGCTGTCCACCGGCTGCGCGCAGCGCCATAAAGACGTGTCGTGGTGCATCACCCAGCCCGCGCGATGGTACATCTGCTCCGCCACACCGCGCCCGGTTGCCGACATTTCGCGCAAAAACTGGAACAGCGGCTCGGCGCATTCGCTGAGATTGGCCGCCTCCGCCGGCCAGTAATTCATCTCCAGGTTGATGTTGGTGGTGTATGCACCCGCCCACGGCGGAATCACGTCCACATTCCAGATGCCCTGCAGGTTTGCGGGCTGCGTTCCGGGCCGGGAGCAGGAAATCAGCAGGTAGCGGCCGAACTGGAAATAGAGGGCGGCGAAACCGGGGTCGTCTGCCTGGGACTGCGCATGGATGCGCTCGTCGGTGGGCAATTTGGCGGCGCTGCCGGGCTCGCCCAGCCGCACGGAAACGCGATCGAAGAGTCTTTTGTAATCCGCGACGTGCGCTGCGCGCAACTGCTGGTATCCCTTGCGCGCGGCGTTTTCAATGACGGGCCGTGTGCGCATCGCCGGATTGGCGCCCTGGCGGCTGGGGCTTTTATCGTAGCCGTTAAAGCTCGATGCCGCCGCAACCAGGAGCACCGCTTCCCGAGCGCCTTCCACGGTGATGCCGCTGCTGCCCGCGGCGATTTTTGCGCCCGGCGCCAGAACCCGCACGCGAACTTCGAAACGGGCGCCGCGATTGTCCACTTCGTCGCCGTAGAGCACGGTCTTCTGAAACTTGCGGCTGCCATCGCGGTTCCAGATCTCGGGGTATTTCCACTGGTCGCCTTTTTGCTCGACGAACTCGAGCGTGCGGCGCAGAGCGATTCCGGGAAGCTGCCCGGTAAAAGCGATTTCGGATTCGCCTTGCGGCATGGCGCGAATGTTCGGATGCTGCGATTCGAGCGCAAGGCGGAACCTGTCGCCGTTGGTGCGCAGCCGCAGCGCGAGCACGTCGTCCGGGTGCGAAGTAAAAACTTCGCGCTCGAAAACGGCGGCGCCGCGCCGGTAGCGGACGCGGCAGACGGCCTCGGAAAGGTCGAGTTCGCGCTCATATTCTTCGGCCTCGCCGCCGCCCTCGAAGGTCAGTACCAGATCGCCCAGGGGCTGATAGCATGGCCACGTGCGGCCCAGCCAGTGATTGGTGACGTACTCATCGGCTTCCAGGTAATCTCCCGCGCGAATCAGCGAGGTCACGTGGGCGAAGTCTTTGGTGATATCGATCGGCAGGAGGGGCCGCGGCTCTTCGGCGTAGAGCGTGTCTTCGTTGAGCACGATGCGCTCGGTTTCGACGCCGCCGAACACCATCGCGCCCACGCGGCCGTTGCCCAGCGCCAGAGCTTCCAGCCACTGGGTCGCCGGCTGGCGGTACCACAGCCGCAAACTGTTTTCCGCATCTGTGCCTGCCTGAGAGGCCGCCAGCCCGTGCAGCGGCAGCGCGCCCAACAGTGCGTTGAAGGTTCTGCGTTTCATATGCCCGCCCGCGCCCGCCGCACCATCTCTGCGGCAGTCTGATTGGTGCTCGGCCGGTGGTCCTTGAGCGGCAGGATGCGCTCGTGGATGGCATCGAGGATCCACGACACTTGCGGGAAAAAGAGCGCTTCCAGTTCCGCCGCAGGTGTAATCCAATTGCGCGCGCCGATCACTACGGGCGGCCCGTCCAGGTGGTCGAAACAGAGCTGTGTCAGGTTGGCGGCGACAGTGTGCATTACCGATCCGCGCTCTACGGCATCGCTTGCCAGCAGCACTTTGCCGGTTTTCTGAACCGATTCGATCAGCGGCGTGTAGTTCAGCGGGTTCGCGCAGCGCAGGTCGATCACCTCGGCCGAAATTCCAAAGCGCGATTGCAGCTCTTCGGCGGCGGCGGCGGCGGTGTAGAGCGCCGGTCCCAGGGTCACCAGCGTGAGATCGGAGCCCTGCCGTTTCACCGAGGGCTCGCCGAATTCGATTTCGTAATAGCCCTCGGGCACCCCCTGCCCGACGAACATTTCGCCGAAATCGTACACCTTCTGGCTCTCGAAGAAAATCACCGGATCGCTGCCGGCGAGCGCCGCGTTCATCAGGCCCTTGGCATCGTAAGGCGTCACCGGGTAGGCCACCTTCAAGCCGGGAATGTGATGAACCAGCGCCGTCCAATCCTGCGAATGCTGCGCGCCGTATTTCGAGCCGACGGAAATGCGCAGCACCACCGGCATCGCGAGCTGCCCGGCCGACATCGCCTGCCACTTGGCAAGCTGGTTGAAGATTTCGTCCCCCGCGCGGCCCATGAAATCGGCATACATCAACTCCGCCACCACGCGGCCGCCTTCGAGCGCGTATCCCACGGCGGCACCGACGATGGCAGCCTCCGAAATGGGCGAATTGAACAGGCGATGGTAAGGCAGGGCCTCGGTCAGGCCGCGGTAAACGGCGAAGGCGCCGCCCCAGTCGCGATTCTCCTCGCCGAACGCGATCATCGTGGGATCGATCGCAAAACGGTGCAGCAGCGCTTCGAAAATGGCGTCGCGCACGTTGTAGGCCTTCATTCGCGGCACGGGCTTGCCATCCAGCGTGGGCGTACGCACCTTGCCGCGAATCTGCTGCACGCGCTGGTTCTGGTCGAGATCCTGCAGCAGCTCGGGCGTGCGGCCGTCGAACTTTTCGATGCGCCGGCCGGAGAACATCACTTCGCCCACGAGTTCGCTTTCGGGGCCGATGCGCGGGCTCGCCTGCAGATCGGTGGCGAGCTGGAACATTTCGAAAACGACCGCTTCGATGCGCTCGCGGGAATCGTCCAGCACGGCTTCGGAGGCCACGCCGTTCTCGATGAGTTTGGCGCGGAAGGAGCGAATGGGGTCGGCCTGCTGCCAGCGCTCGATCTCTTCCTTGGAGCGGTAGCTCGAAGCGTCCGAAGGCGAGTGCCCGCTGATGCGATAGGTGACCGTATCCAGCAGCACGGGCCCGCGGCCTTCGCGCAGCGCCTCTTTTTTGCGGCGGAAGGCATCGATAACGGGCAGCGGATCGTAGCCGTTGATGCGCTCGGCGTGCATGCGATCGGGATTGACACCGGCGCCGATACGCGCGATGAACTGCACCCCCATGGTCTCGCCGACCGGCTGCCCGCCCATGCCGTAAAAATTATTCATGCAGTTGAAAATGATGGGCAGCCCGCCGCCGAGTGATTCCTCCCACAGGCAGCGGTACTGGTCCATGGCGGAAAAAGTGATTCCCTCCCACACCGGGCCGCAGCCAAACGAGGCATCGCCGATGTTCGCCACGACGATTCCCGGCTGGCGGTTGACGCGCTTGAACAGCGCCGCGCCTGGTGCGATGGAACCCGAGCCGCCCACGATCGCGTTGTTCGGATAGATTCCGAAGGGCGCGAAGAAGGCGTGCATGGAGCCGCCGAACCCGCGATTGAAGCCGGTTTCGCGGGCGAATATCTCGCTGTAAGCGCCGTAGAGGAAGAAGCGCAGCGCCAGACCGCGCGCATCGCCCTGATAGCGGCGTTCCACGGGACCGAGCAGCGCGCCCTCGCGATAGGAGCGCATGATCTCGATGAGCTGCGCTTCGCCCAACTGGCGAATGGCGCTGAATCCCTTGGCCAGAATTTCGCCGTGGCTGCGATGCGACCCGTAGATATGATCATCGGGTGCGAGCGTGAACGCCATCCCCACGGCCGCTGCTTCCTGCCCGATGGAAAGGTGTGCCGGGCCGGCGTGATTGTACGCGAATCCTTTGTATGCGCCCTTGGTCTTGATCTCGTTGAGGATGGTTTCAAACTCGCGGATGGCGCACAGGTCCTGCCAGATATGCAGGAACTCTTCAGTCGAATACTCGGCAAGCTCTTCGGCCGCCGTCTTGGCGTACGCGTTGACCGGAATGCCGGCGATTTCGATGGTCTCGCTGGCGAATACTCGTTCCGGCTCGATAATGATGGATTTTGGCATTCCTCTCCTAGGCTATCGCGCCGAGCGATGCGGCATTCTCGATGTTCCGGGCCAGCACCTGCAGGAAGCGGGCGCCCGGCGCGCCATCGATCACCTGGTGATCGCAAGTCAGCGAGAGGCCGATGCGATCTTCGAATTCGATCCGCCCCTCGCGGCGCACCGGCCGCAGGCGAATCGCGCCCACGCCGAGAATCGCAACCTGCGGCGGGTTGAGGAGCGGAGTGAACGTTTCGATCCCCAGGTTTCCGAGGTTACTCACGGTAAACGTCGCGCCGCTGAGATCGTCGGCGGCGATGCTTCCTGCGACGGCCTGTGCGGTGAGTTCGCGCATGCGCGCGGCCAGTTCATCGAGGCACAGTTCGTCGGCATGACGTATTACCGGAACGAGCAGGCCGCGCGGAGTATCACAGGCGAAGCCGAGGTGTACTTCCGCATGGGCTACGATGCGCCCATCGCGGAATTCGGCATTGAGCGCCGGCACTTCCAGCAGCGTCTCGACCGTGCAGAAGGCCACCAGGTGATTGACGTTGATTTCCCGCGGCAGGCGCGCGCGCAATGCCAGCAGGGCGCCGGCGCCGGCGGAGGAGTGCAGCGTGTACTGCGCGGTCGCGGCCAGCGATTCCCGCATGCGGCGCGCGATCTTTTCGCGAATAGTGGACAGGCGCGAGCCGGCGTCGAAAAGCGTACGAAGATCGCGCTCCAGAACCCGCCCGTGCGGTCCGGAGCCGTTGACCTGCGCGGGATGAAAATGGTGTTCTGTCGCGAAGCGGCGGGCGCGCGGACTGAGCCGCCGCTCGCGGCCGGGCGCGGGGGCCGGTTCGGGGGGGCTTGCAGGTCCGGGACCCGTTGTCTCCGGGGCGGCAGGGCGCACCTGCGTTTCCGTCCTGCTCACCTGCTCGCCGGGCCCGCCGATAACGAACAAGTCCGAGAAGACGGCGGCCAGCGCGCCTTCCTCGAAGAAGGTTTCGAGCAGCGTCCCCGCGGCGGGCGCGGAAACCTCAAACGTGGCCTTGTCGGTTTCGATTTCGGCAACCGTCTCGCCTTCGGCGACAGAATCTCCCTTGCGCTTGAGCCAGCGCGCCACGATACACTCTTCGACGGTATTGCCCAACTTCGGCACTTGGACGGAAATTGCCATCTACCGGAAGCTTTCCATCAGTTTCCAGCCCGCTTCGGAAAACTGGCTGAGCGTGCGCTGCGTCAATCCGAACGCCATGAACTCACGCGGGTGCATGCCATCGGGCTCATAGGATCGCACGAACTCCGGGATTGTGCGCAGCCGGTCGATGACGGCGGATGGGACGGGCCGCTCGATGCGCTCCTCGCGCGCCAGGTCGAGCGTGACAAAGTTCCGCTGGTAGGTGGGATGGATGGACATGACCAGATCGGCGCCCGCCAGTTCTGTGAGGTGATAATCGCCGCGCAGCGCCGCCACCAGCAGCACCGCCTCGTAGCCGCGCTCCTTATATAAGGACCAGGCGCGCTTGGTGACCGCGAGTCCCGCCTGGCGTACATCGGATTCGTCGACCGGAGCTTCGCTGTCGTGCGCGATCTCACGAAGGTAGTCGTCCAGGCGGCCGATCATGATGACCGCGAAACAGCGGCCGGGCTCGATCCCGCTGGCACGCGCCCGGTGAATGCCGGCGCGATGCCGCTCGGCGATGGCGATCACTTGCGGCACCGTGAAACTGACGGTGGCGGTAACCGTGATGCCTTCGGCCACGCACTCTTCCAGGACGTCCAGGCCGGCCGCGGTGGCCGGCAGTTTCACCGCGATATTGGGCGCCCAGGCATGCATGCGCTTCGCCATGGGAAGCATGCAATCGCGGTCGCCGGCGCGGGCCGGGTTTACCTGCGCGCAGACGAAGCCGGCCCGGCCCTCAAGCCGCGCGGCCGCCCTGGTAACGGGAATGCGCATGAGGGCTTCGGCCTTTTGTTCCGCCGGCAGGTTGCGCGCCAGCACCTCGTCGATTTCGGAAGCCCAAAGCGCGCGGTCGGCCTTCAGCGCGGCACTTGCCAGCACGGGATTCGTGGTTGCGCCGATGGCGCCGCGCTCGATGCCGAGATCGAGTTCGGCCGTAGCAGCGGAATCGTGCCACCATTTCGCCGGAGTGTGATCGATGAACCACGAAAGATACGTCATCCCGTCCCTGCGCACACGTTGCGCATTGCGCAACGCGCTCTGCATCAACGTGCTCGGAATCGTATCAGGCGGGCACGGAGGAAGTCAAGGCGGGCCGCCCCGCTCAGTCCTCCTTTTCGGTGCTCAGCAGCTCCGTGATGGCGGCAGCCGCCTGCGTCACGGCCTTGGCCGCGGGAGCGGTGCGCTCCTTCGGGAATCGGCTCATGGGCGCGGAAATGCCCACTGAGGCCACCACCACTCCATCACGGTCGCGCACCGGGGCGGCCATGCAGCGCACGCCTCTGACGTACTCTTCCTCGTCGACGGCGATGGCCGAACTGCGGATCGCCGCGCATGCCTTCGCCAGTTGCCGGAGGGAAACGATCGTGGTCGGGGTATGGGCCTGCAATACCGTGCTTCCGAAGATGGCTCTTAACTCCGCCAGGCCGTAATCGGCCAGCAGCGCTTTGCCATGGGCCGTGCAATACAGGGGCACGAATTCGCCGGTCTGCCCGGAGATCGACAGCACCTGGTTGGTGGATGCGTAATGGTCCACAAAGAGCGCTTCCTTGCCCTCGCGCACGGCCAGGTGAGTGGTCTCTCCGGTCTGCATGGCAAGCTGCTTGAGGTGTTCGTGACTGAAGGTGATGAGCATCTTGCTCCAGTCGTGATTGCGCGAAATGCGCCAGATCGACGGACCAAGAATATAGTCCTTGCGCCCGCTCGGATGTGCCAGAAATCCGCGCCGCTTGAGGGTGTTGGCGAGCCGGAAGACGCTGCTGCGGTCGATGCCGAGAAGGTCGGTCAACTGCCCGAGCGCGACCGGGTCCGACGCCTTGGCCACCGCCTCCAGGATGAACAGCCCCCGGTCCAGGCTTTGAATCGATGGAGTCTGCAGGACAGCTTTCTTGAAGGTATGGGTTGAAGAGACCGCCATGGCTATCCCCTAGAGCATATCCAAAATGGATGCAAGATTCATTCCGACCCGGTTTTGCCGGACCGCAGCCGATCCCCGTCTTGACTTCCGCCCCACGGTCCTGGTAGCATCCCAGCGGACTCATGCAGATCGCATTGCGCATTGTGCAATACGATCCAGGTATTGCTGAGGAGGGGACATCATGCGAGCATTCGCTCTCTTCGTCGCCATGGGCGCGATCTTGGGGTACGGGCAGACGGGGGGCACATCCCGTTCGTCGAGACCCGCGGATTCACGGCGCATTCGCACGGCAACAGCCGGTCTGATGGGATGGAAGGCGGCGGCTCCCGCGGACGAATTTCGCGGCCTGACGTTCATGGAGGCGGTCGCCAGGACGGACGCGCTCGGCCTCGCGTTCATCGAGGGCTCCAGCACACAAAAGGTCAGTGCGGCCATTCCCAGGGATCTCGATTACAGCCTGAGCAGCGCCGACGTCGCGGCCGTGAAGCAGTGTCTGGCCGAATACAAAATGAAGATGCCGGCCTACCGGGTGGCGCGCCTCGGGCCGGACGAGAACGGGCGCAAGACGTTCGCATTCGCACGGAGCCTGGGCGTGGAGACGATCGTGGCCGATGTCGAGCCCGCATCCCTGGCCGGAGTCGAGCGCCTGGCGGACGAATTCGCCATCAACGTGGCGCTGGACGGCCGCAATCCGCAGAGCCTGGCGGGCGAACTGCACGACCGGGGCATGCGGTTGGGCGCGCGCGTGGATTTCGCCGCGTGGGCGAAGAACGGCGTGCATCCGGCCGCGGGATTGAGCCTTTTGAAAGACCGGCTGCTGGCGGTCAGCTTCGGTCCCGGCGCGGAGGCCGAGAAGAATGCGATGCTCGACATGGCGCGCCTGATGCCGCCTCCGGTGGAGAAGCCGGACGAGTGCAGCAACTGCTCGCGCAAGCCCGCGCCGCTCAAGACCGTCGTCGTGACGCTGGATGCGAACGCCGCGGCTATCGAGCGGTTCGAAAAAGCCGCACGGCCCGCGATGGGTTACCGGGTCGAAGAGATTACCAAAGTTCTGCCCATCACCAGCGACGCCAAGGTTTCCGCGGAAGACCGGCGGAAAATCGAAGAGGCGCTGCCAAAACAGGCGATTGTGAAACCGAAAAAGCCGCGCAAGCTGCTGGTGATCGATCTCTGCCCGGCCGGCGGATACTACCACGCGACCATCGCCAATGCCAATTTTGCGATCGAGCAGATGGCCAAGACGACAGGCGCCTACGAAGCGATCTTCAGCAACGATCTCGACAATCTGAAATACCCGAAGATCAAAGAGTATGACGCGGTGTTTCTGAATAGCGTGGTGGGCGAGGTCTTTCCCGATCCGGACGTGCTCAACGGGCTGCTGCGATTCGTGCGCGAAGGCGGCGGCGTGGCCGGACTGCACGGGGCCACGTACGCCTCCATGGACATTCCCGAATACGGCGACATGATGGGCGCGGAGGATGGCCCGCACCACGTCGAGCCCGCGGTGCTGAAGGTCGACGACCCCAACAGCCCGCTCACGAAGAGCCTGGTCAACAGCGATCTGACCAAGGCCATGGGCGGGCTGGAATTCGCCTGGACCGACGAGTTCTATCATTTTCTGCCCGAAGGCTCGTATTCGCGGGAGAAGCTGCACATCCTGCTGAGTATCGATACTTCGAAGTCGGACATGAGCAAATGGCATGTGCGGCCGGACAACGATTACGGCCTGAGCTGGATTCGCAGCTACGGAAAGGGCCGGGTTTTCAACTGCGCGCTGGGCCACACGCCCACACTGCTCGAGAGGCCGGAGACGGCAAAGTTTATTCTGGCGGGAATTCAGTTCGTTCTGGGCGATCTGAATGCCGATACCACTCCCAGCGCGAAACTGACCGGAAAGTGAAGGGAGGCGAAAATGAGTTCCATGATGACTCGCCGAACGTTTGCGCGGGGCGCAGCCGCCGTCTGTGCGGCCGCGGCTCTGCCGGCGCAGGGCGCACAGCGCTCTCTGAAGATCGGCTACACCTGCATTTTGTGGGGGACTTTTCCGCGCGGTCCGGAGGCGATTGCCACCCTCGGCACAGCGGTGAAGGACATCGCGCACCTGGGCTTTTATTCCTTCGAGACCTTCGCCGAAATCGTGGCCGATTGGGATGCCGAGGGGAAGATGCGGAAGCTGATGGACGACAATAATCTTCCTCTGAAATCCGGTTATTGCGGCACCATGCTGACCGATGCTTCGAGGCGCAAAGAGAGCGTGGAGAAGGTGGTCGCCTGGGGCAAGATGATCCAGAAGTACGGCGGCACCTTCGCCGTGCTGCAGCCCAACAGCGTCAAGGGCATGACGTACGATTACAAGCAGTACCGCGACAATATCATCGCAGGCCTGAACGATCATGCCATGGCGCTGGCCGATATCGGCCTGGCGTGCGGCCTGCACCAGCATACCGGTACGTGCGTGGAATCCCGCGACGAAGTGTATGACGTTCTGAATTCGGTCAACACCAGGTATTTGAAATTCGCGCCGGACGTGGGACAACTGCAAAAAGGCGGCGCAGACGCGGCGCAGGTGGTGCAGGACTTTCTGCCGCTGGTCAGGCACATGCACTTGAAAGATTACTCGGGCGGTAAGGATTACTCAGGCTACTGCCCGCTGGGAATGGGCAAGGTGGACCTGGTGCGCGTGCTGGACCTGGTAGAGAAGGGCGGCCAGAAGCCGAACATCATGGTGGAACAGGATTCGTCGAAGGACCAGCCGATGACCGCCATGCAATGCGCAACGATCAGCAAACGGTTTCTGGAAAAACAGGGATACAAGTTTCGCGCGTGACCGCACGCCGAAGGAGCCGAGAAATGAAAATGTACTCCGTGTTGATGCTGGCGGCCGCGCTCGCCGCGCAGGCCCAGACTCCGCCTCCAGGCGGCGGCAGAGGAGGCCGGGGCCAGGCTCAGGCAATTCCGAATCTGTCGCTGCGGCCCACCGGCTCCAGCCTGGGCACCATTCGGGTGGGCGCAGCCGATCAGAAATTCTGGTTCGGCTGGCACGTGGCGATTCCTTCGGCTGCGTTCCGCCAGCTTACACTCTCCGAAGCTCTCGCCAAGAGCGACACCCTGGTAGTGACCGGCGTGGAGGCCTCCAGCACGCAGCGCATCAGTCCGGAAATCCCGAAGCCGCTCGATGACCGCCTGCAGGCGGGCGAGCGCGCGGCCATGGTCCGCCGGCTGAAGGAGCTCAACCAGCAGATCTTCGCCTATCGCATCGAAAACCTGGGCGGGGACGAAGCGGCGCGGCGCCAGGTCTTCGAATTCGCCAAAGCACTCAACATTCCGCTGATTGTCACCAGCGCCGCGCCCGCCGGGCTGGAGACGCTGGCGGACGAGTATGGGATCGATGTCGCCTTCGAAAGCCGCAGCGATCCGACGGCGCTGCTGGCATCCATCTCGGGAAGCAAGCGGCTGGGAGTCGCCGCCGATCTCGACGCCTGGATGCGCGCCGGCATCGCGCCCACGAACGGCCTCGGGCTGGTGAAAGACAAGCTGATGGAGGTGAGCATCCGCGATATCAATAACGCCGCCGTGCCGGGCTTCTTTCTGGCGGCATATCGCGAGGATCTCAAGCCGCTGCTGATTACGGTGGAAGCGCCGTCGTTGGGGGAGACGTACGCGGGGCTGGAAAAATCCCTGACCGGTTTCGAGCGGGCCATGCTGCCGGCGATGGCGGCGAGGGTGCGCGCCATGCTGGATACGCCCGCCGGCCAGATCCGCGGGCCCGAGCGGCTGAGTCCGGAGATGCGCAAGGCCATTGACGATGCCGCGCCGCGCAAAGCCATCGTCACGCCTAAAAAACCGCGCAAACTGCTGGTGACCGATATCCAGATGTATTCGGGGCACGCTACGATTCCGCACGGGAATCTGATGATCGAGCTGATGGGGAAATATACGGGCGCGTTCACTCCCGTATTCAGCAACGACCTGGACCTTTTGAAATACCCCAAAATCAAGGAATTCGACGCCATCTGGCTGAACAACGTGTGCGGCATGGTGTACAACGATCCCGAGGTGCGCGAAGGGATCCTGCGGTTTGTGCGCGAAGGCGGCGGCATCGGCGGACACCACGCGGTGACGTTTTCCAATAACAACTGGCCGGAATTCACGGAAATGATGGGCGGTTGGGCGGGCGCGCACCACACCGAAAAGCAGGTGATCAAGGTGGATGATCCCAACAGCCCGCTGACGAAGAGTTTCCCCTCCGGCAGCTTTCCGCACACCGACGAGTTCTATCACTTCCCGATGTATTCCCCGTACAGCCGCGAAAAGCAGCACATTCTGCTGAGCCTGGACGTGGAGAAGAGCGATATGGCGACCAGCGGCCGCTTCTGCGCGGAGTGCACGCGCACCGACCAGGATTACGGCCTGGCATGGATCCGTACCTACGGCAAGGGCCGCACGTATTTCACTCCCCTGGGCCACACCACGGATTTCTACACCAATCCGATGTGGACGCAGCATATCCTGGCGGCTATCCAATATATATTGGGCGATCTGGATGCGGACGCAACGCCCTCCGCGAAGCTGGTGAAGAAATGAAGGCCGCGATTCTTCTGCTTGCGGCGGCTGCGTTGTACGGCCAGAAGCCGTACACTACGTGGAGCGACTACGGCGGCGCGGCAGATTCCATGCAGTATTCGGCCCTGAAGCAGATCTCGAAAACCAACGTGGGCAAAGTGGAACAGGCGTGGTTCTACCCCGCGCCGGGGCCGGGGGGTCGCTTCGCCTTCAGCCCCCTGGTGGTGAACGGCGTGATGTATGTAGTGGGCAAGGACAGCGTCATCACCGCGCTCGATGCCGCCACGGGAAAGCAGCTATGGGTGCACCCCGTGGAAGGCCGGCCTACGGACCGCGGATTCAATTACTGGCAGAACAAGGACGGCAGCGATCGAAGGCTCATCTTCGCGGCGGACAGCTATCTGCAGGAGATCGACCTGAAGACCGGCGTGACGGTCCCTTCGTTTGGCAAAGACGGCCGCGTGGACCTGCGCGAGGGGCTGGGCCGCGATCCCAAGACCATTCGCAACATTCAGAGCGGCACGCCGGGCCGCGTGTTCGAAAACCTGATCATTCTCGGCTCGGCGACCGGCGAAGGGTATGAAGATCCGCCGGGCGATCTGCGCGCTTACGACGTGCTCAGCGGGAAGCTCGTATGGACGTTCCACACGGTGCCGCATCCGGGCGAGTTCGGCTACGATACGTGGCCGAAGGACGCCTGGAAATACATCGGCGGCGTAAATGCCTGGGGCGAAATCTCGGTGGACGAAAAACGCGGCATCGTCTATTTCCCGCTGGGCTCGCCGACCTACGACCTGTATGGCGCCGACCGCAAAGGCATGGGGCTGTACGGCGATTGCCTGCTGGCGCTGGATGCGCGCACCGGCAAGCGGCTGTGGCACTTCCAGCTTGTGCATCACGATCTGTGGGATTACGATCCGACCACAGCGCCCAAGCTGCTCACAGTGCGCCACAATGGGAAAAACGTCGATATCGTGGCGGAGGCGACCAAATTCGGCTTCCTTTACGTGTTCAATCGCGTGACCGGCGAGCCGTTGTGGCCCATCGAGGAGCGGCCGGTGCCCAAGAGCGACGTGCCGGGCGAACAATCCTGGCCCACGCAGCCGTTTCCCACCAAGCCGCCGCCCTACGCGCGGCAGAAATTCACAGTGGACGATATCAATCCCTTTGTGGACGATGCGGAGCGCGCGCAGATCAAGGCGATGCTCGAAAGCGCGAACAGTGAGGGACTGTTCACGCCGCAAGCGCTCAACCGCATCACCATCGAGACTCCCGGCCAGCTCGGCGGCAGCAACTGGGGCGGCACCGCGGCCGACCCCGAAACCGGCATGCTCTACGTGCGCACCATCGATGGGCCTTCGAGCTCCGTGCTGTCGGAACGCCGGGCCGCCCGCATTCCGGCCAATGCCACGCCGGAGCAGCGCGGCTTCGCAGTATATAACCAGAGCTGCGCCACGTGCCACGGTGTTCAGCCGCCCAGGAACGTAGATCCGGCGCGCATTCGCTCGATTGTCCGTAAGGGCCAGGGAGAGATGCCGGTATTTCCGGCCTCGGTGGTCTCGGATGAAAACCTGGAGGGCATCGTCGCATACTTCGCCAACCCCAAAGCAGGAGTGCCGTTGCGCGGCGGCAGCGCGCCCATGCCCGCGGGACGCCAGGCGCTCTACTTCGGGCAATTCGGCAACCTGATGCACGCCAGCAACGGCCTGCCGCTGATCTCTCCGCCCTGGTCGGAACTGGTCGCCTACGATCTCAATCAAGGGACCATCAAGTGGCGCGCGCCGCTCGGGACCGTGACATCCCTTGCTGCCAAGGGGATCACCAATACCGGCAGCTATCGTCCCACGCGCAACGGGCCGGTGGTCACGGCCGGCGGATTGATCTTCATGGCGACGGCGTCGGATCGCATGGTGCACGCATACGATAAGGAAACGGGCAAGCTGCTCTGGCAGCGCGAAGTAGGCGCCAATCCGGATGGCATCCCGGCGGTTTACGAGACGGGCGGCCGGGAATATGTGGCGTTCTACGCCGGGGTCGGGCGCTCTTATAAAGGAATCGCCTGGAATCCGGGTAAACCCGAGGCACAGGGCTACTACGTCTTCGCGCTGCCTGAAAAATGATGCGGAACTGGCGCAAGCTCGTTGCGGGATCCCTGGCGCCCGCCGCGGCCGTGCTGGCCGCCGCCGTGGTTCCATACACCACGTGGAGCGACTATGGCGGCTCAGCCGATTCCATGCAGTACTCGGCGCTCAAGCAGATCGATAAAGCCAACGTCGGCCGGCTGCAGCTGGCATGGTCGTACCCGGTGCCGGGCACGAGCGGCCGCTTCGGTTTCAATCCGTTGATTGTCGATGGCGTGATGTACGTGCGCGGCAAAGATGCGGCCATTGTGGCGCTGGACGCGGCCACCGGCAGGGAGATCTGGACGCATCCGGTGGAAGGCAACTCGACCGATCGCGGCATCAATTACTGGGCGAGCAAAGATGGTAAAGACCGGCGGTTGATCTATTCGGCGAACAGCTTTCTGCAGGAGATCGACGTACGCACGGGCGTCACCGTGCCTTCGTTCGGCAAGGATGGCCGTGTGGATCTGCGGGAGGGCATCCCACGAGCGCGTAATATTCAGAGCGGCACGCCGGGGCGGGTGTTTGAAAACCTCATCCTGCTGGGTTCCGCGCCGGGTGAAGGGTACGGCTCGGCGCCCGGCGATCTGCGCGCGTTCGACGTGATCACCGGCAAGCTGGTATGGACCTTTCACACCGTGCCCCATCCCGGCGAGTTCGGCTACGACACCTGGCCCAAGGACGCGTGGACGTATATCGGCGGCGTCAACGCGTGGGGCGAGATCTCGATCGACGAAAAGCGCGGCATCGCATATTTTCCCCTGGGTTCGCCGACATACGATTTCTACGGCGCGGACCGCATCGGCAAAGGCCTCTTCGGCGATTCCCTGGTGGCGCTGGACGCGCGCACCGGCAAACTGCTCTGGTACTTTCAGGCCGTGCACCACGACCTTTGGGATTACGATCTGACGACCGCACCCAAGCTGCTCACGGTGAAACATAACGGCAAGATGGTGGATGTGGTCGCCGAAGCCACCAAGTTCGGTTTTCTGTATGTGTTCGACCGCGTGACGGGCCAGCCGCTGTGGCCCATCGAAGAGCGCCCGGTGCCCCAGAGCGATGTGCCCGGCGAACAGTCATGGCCCACGCAGCCGTTTCCCACCAGGCCGCCGCCGTTTACCCGGCAGCGCTTTACGGTGGACGATATCAACCCCTACGTCGATGACGCCGAGCGCGCGCGCATCAAGGATTTGCTGCTGCACGCGCGCAACGACGGCATCTTCACGCCGCCCGCGATGCACAACACCATCGATATGCCTGGCGAACTGGGCGGCTCGAATTGGGGCGGAGCAGCGGCCGATCCGGCCACCGGCATGCTCTTCGTGCGGTCCAACGATGCGCCGACGATGCACATTCTCTCGCAGCGGCAGCGCATCCGGTTACCCGAAGGAGCGTCCATCGAGCAGCGCGGCCATGCGGCCTTTGCGCAGCATTGCGAGAGCTGCCATGGGGAGGACCGCAAGGGAACCGTGTCGCCCAAAGAACTGGGCGCGGCAGCCTTCACCGCGCTGGTGCGAAACGGCAACGGCCAGATGCCGGGCTTTCCGGAAAGCACGCTGCCCGCGCAGGAACTCGATGCCCTGGCGGCGTATCTGACAGACCCCGCGGCCGGGGCGCTTCCCGCCGGGCGCGGCCGCGGCTCGAATATTCCGCCGCCGCCCCCCGGCCAGACGCGCTACTACACGCCCTACGGAACGCTCGACGCGAACAATGGGCTGCCGGCCATCGGTCCGCCGTGGAGCGAACTCACCGCCTACGACCTGAATCAGGGCACCATCAAATGGCAGGTGCCTCTGGGAACCGTTCCGGCCCTGGCTGCCAGGGGGATCAAGAATACGGGCAGCTATCATCCCACGCGCAACGGGCTGGTGGTAACGGCCGGTGGAGTGATCTTCATCGGCACGTGGAGCGACCGCACCGTCCGCGCGTACGATGAGGACACGGGACAAGTGCTGTGGGAGCATGAACTGGAATCCAACCCCGAGGGCATCCCGGCGGTTTACGAGGTGAACGGCCGCGAGTATGTGGCTTTTGCCGCGCGTACCGGCCGGGTGTTCGATAATATCGGCGCGGAATCCATGGCGTGGCTGCCGGGCAAACCCGAGGCGCAGGGATACTACGTTTTTGCGCTGCCGAAACGACCTTAGCCATGCCACTCACGCGCAGACAACTCGTGACGAACGCGGCGGGGGCGCTGGTGGCGGCGAGGGCCTGGCCTGCCGCGGGCGCGCCCGAAAGCGACGCGTGGCTGCGGGACATGTATCGCGAACTCCACATCGACGCTCACTTCGGGCAGGTGCCGCAGCCCTATGAAGATTTCGATGCGGAAACGGCCGCAGGCATCTTGCAGGATGCCGGATTTCAGATGATCAGTTGCTTTGCGGTGTGCAACGCGGGCTATTCCTACTACCCCACGAAAATCGGGGTGCGGCATCCCGGGCTGAGCCGCGACTTCACCGGCCAGATGACGGCAGCGCTCAAGAAACGCGGCATCCGCGTGCTGGCGTACGTATCTTCCGGTCCCGACCGGCGCTACGCCGGCGAGCATCCCGACTGGGTGCGGGTCGCGGCGGCCTCGGGCGGCGGGAACCGCGGCGGCGCCGCGCAGATGTGCGTGAACTCGCCCTGGGTAGAGCAGGTGCAGATTCCCCAGCTTCGCGAACTGGTGGCGCTTTATGACGTGGATGGATTTTTTCTCGATGCCCTGATCGGAAAGTTTCTGCGGGGCGCCTGCTACTGCCGCTATTGCCGCGAAGCCTTCGGCGCCGAAATTCCGAAAACGGATGACGATCCCGCCGTTTTCCGGCACCACCGGTTTTTGAGCCAGAGCGCAGCGCGGTATGCCGAGCGCGTGATTGGACCGCTCCGCCAGACCAAGCCGGGGCTGGCTTTCGTGTTCAATCACATCTGGGTGACGCGCAACCCCGTCAAGCCGCCGGCTGCCGTCACGCAACTCGTGTGGGAGCCCGCGCCGCCGTACACGGGCGTGCTCAGCCTGGATTTCTCGCTGGAGGCGCGCTACCTGTCGTCGCAGGCGGGCATCGCCAACTGGAGCTGCATGGCCACGCGCGGCAACGGCTGGGGCGATTACTCGCTGCGCGACGTTTCCACGTTCCAGCACGAAGCCGCCGTGCTGCTGGCGGGAGGCGGACGGCCGTATTTCGGCGACGATAGCTACCCTTCGGGGAATCCCGATCCCGCCGTCTACAAGTCCTATGGCGCCGTCAACCGCCGCACGGCGGAACTCGAGAGTTTCGTCAAAGGCTGCGCCCCGGTGAAGGACATCGCCGTGCTGCTTTCGGCCGATTCTCTCTGGGCGGGCCTGCCTTTGAACCCGCCGCGAGACTGGATGAACAGCCCCTCTTCGCCCGGAACGGCGGGAGCGCACAAGGTGCTGGTGGAAGGCCACGCGCAGTTCGCCATCCTCAATAGCGAAACGCTGGTCGAATCGCTTGCCGAATATCGCGCGCTGGTGCTGCCGGAGCAGTGCATCCTGAGCGAACGCGAGTGCGACGCCATCCGGCGCTTCGTGCAGAATGGCGGTGGGCTTATCGCCACGGGCGAGACGGGCACGCGCGACGCGAACAACCGGCCGCTGGACGAATTTGCGCTGGCCGACGTTTTGGGCATTCACAACCTGGGGCGGGCGAACGCGCGCCGCTCTTTTCTGCGGTCCGGCATGGACGTCCAGGTGAGCGGAGACTACCGGCGCATGCAGACCACCAGCGCGCAGATGCTGCTGCCGCTGGTGCCGCCGATGGGCGCGAAGCAGGCGCCCGCCGCGTCGCCCGAAGGGCCGGGCGTGACGATTCACTCCTTCGGCAAAGGGCAGGCGATCTACTGCGCGGTGCCCCTGTTTACGGCGTATCAGAAGGATGGAACGCCGGCGCTGCGGCAACTCGCCTGGTGGATGCTCGATCGCGTCCATCCGCCCGCGCGGCGTGTGCTCACTGCCGTGAACGCGCCCCGCGAAATCGAAATCGGCTACAGCACGCGTGGGCGGGAGCGCCTGGTGCACCTGGTTTCCCGCTCGCAGGAGTTCAATCCGATCGAAGGCATTCGCCTCCGCCTGGAATCGCCGTCCCGGCCAAAGCGTGTGAGCACGATTCCGCGCCGCGAAGCGATCGCATTCGAATGGAAGGACGGTTACCTGGAATTCTCGGCGCAAGTCGCCATGCACAGCGCATACTTATTCGAATCTTAGGAGCACGACAGTGAGACTTACAGGGAAAGTGGCACTCATTACCGGCGCAAGCCGCGGGATCGGGAAGGGAATCGCGGAGGTCTTTGCCGAGGAAGGCGCGGACGTCGCGGTGAATTACATCTCCTGCGGCCAGGCCGCCGAAGACGTGGCGGCGTGGATCCGCTGCAAGGGCCGGCGAGCCATGACCGTGAAGGCCGATGTCGCCAGCCGCGACGAGGTCGAGGCAATGGTGGACAAGGTCTGGGAGGAACTCGGCCCCGTCGACGTGCTCGTCAATAACGCCGGCATCGAAACCATCGTTCCGTTTCTCGAACTGACCGACGAGCAGTGGACCCGCCTCACCGACGTCAACCTGCGCGGCGAGTGGCTCTGCTCGCAGGTATATTGCCGCCGCGTTCTGGCCGACAAGCGGAAGGGCAATATCGTGATGATCGGCTCCATTCAGGCCGGCAAGGTGCTTCCGGGGCGCACGCATTACGCGCCCACCAAGCTCGGGCTGGAAGCGCTGACGCGCAACATGTCGGCCGAGATGACGCCGCTTGGAATTCGTATCAACTGCGTCCACCCCGGCCTGATCGATACCGACATGACCGCGTGGGTGATGAAGCGGCCCGATCTGCTGCCCGGCATTCTCTCGCAGATCTCGCTCGGGCGCGCCGGCGAACCGCGCGAAATCGGCACCGTGGTGGCTTTCTTCGCGTCCGAAGACTCGAGCTATCTGACCGGCCAATCGATCCACGTGGATGGCGGCTGGGTGGGCAAGTAGCATGAGCCTGGCGCAGGATCTGCTCGGCCTGGAAGGAAAAGTCGCGCTGGTCACCGGCGGCTATGGCGGAATCGGCGAATCCGTCAGCCGCGGGCTGGCTGCCATGGGGGCCCGCGTTGCCATCGCGGGGCACAACCGTGAAAAAGCCTGCGCCGCGGCCGCCGCTATTCGCGAGCGCGGGCAGGACGCCTGGGCCGCCGCGTTCGACGCCCTCTCCGTCTCCGAAACGCAGCGCATGGCGGATGAGGTGGCGGAGCATTTCGGAGCCCTCGATATCCTGGTGAACTGCGTCGGCACGAACCGCGAACAAAAGGCGGAGGAGTTCTCCGAAGAACAGTTCGATTTCATCCTCGATGTCAATTTGAAGAGCGCGATGTTCCAGGCCCAGGCGGCAGCGCGCCACATGATTCGCCGCGGCGCGGGCGGCAGGCAGGTACACATCGGTTCGGTGCGCACGCAGATCGCGCTGCGCGGCCGCGGGTACGCCGCGTACTGCGCCTCCAAGGGCGGGCTGGGCATTCTGTGCAAGCAACTAGCCGCGGAATGGGCGCCGCATGCAATCACCGTCAACGTAGTGGCGCCCACCTTCACCCGCACCGACCTGGTGGCCGGGATGCTCGCCGACCAGGCCTTTTATCAGGGGCTCGTATCGCGGATTCCGCTGGGCCGCATCGCCGAACCAGACGACGTCCGCAACGCCGTCCTTTTCTTCGCCTCGCCGGCGTCCGCGTTCATCACCGGGCAAACGCTGTATCTCGATGGCGGCATCACCGCCACCCAATAACAGGAACGAAAATCATGCCACGCAAACTCATCGACCTCAGCATGCCCGTTCACAACGATATGGTCAGCTTCCCGCGCGTGGTGCGCCCGGCGCTGGTGATGTACGAAACCTGGCAGCAGTTCGCCGAACGCGTGGGCGCTGCGAAGTTCGGTGTCGACTGGCTGACCGCGCACTGCCTCATCGTGCTGGGCGACCATATCGGCACTCACATGGATTCGCTGCGCCACATGCGCGCCGACGCGCCCGGGCCGGAAGGCATTCCGCTGGAATACTGCTATGGCGACGGCGTCTGCCTGGATTTCCGCCACCTGCCGAAGGGAGCCGGAATCACTGTAAACGACGTAAAATCCGCGCTCTCCAAAGTGCACTATACGCTCAAGCCGCTGGATATCGTTCTGATCCACACCGGGGCGGGGAAGATCCAGCACAGCGAGGCATACCTCTCCGACCACGTCGGTATGACGGCTGAAGCCACCCACTGGCTGCTCGACCAGGGCATCAAAATGATGGGCATCGATGCCGTGACGTTCGATCCGCCGGTGTGGGCCATGTTCGAGCGTAAACAGTTCTGGGAGGCGCACCGCGTCATGCTGGAGCGCGAATATTACCACCTCGAGAACATGGGCAATTTCGATCTCCTGCCGTCGCACGGATTCAAGCTGAGCCTGTTCCCCGTCAAATGGGTAAACACCACGGCGGCGCCGGTGCGCGCGGTGGCGATTGTGGAGTGACGCAGCCCGTCACGGGCCGAATCCGCGGTTCATGTCCCACAGAGGATAGTGCGGCAGGGTGGCGGCGGGGTCGCGCAGAAAGTTCTCCGTCTGGGCCACCTCGTCGCGCATGCGCTGGCGCGCGGCGGCGGCCACGTCGCGGCGGCCGAGGGCGGGAGTCTGCCCGCCGGCGCGGATGGTGCCCGGCGCCGGGACCAGGCCCTCGGCAAGCAGCGGGCGGCCTCCAACGCGCGGGACGAACAACTCTCGCAGGCAATTGCGAAGACCGTGCACCTCCCGCTTCCCGAAGCGCGCTTCCCAGCGGGTCTCGATCTCGCGAGTCAGATCGCGATAGGTCTGGCGCGCCTGCAGGCCGCGCGGAGACAGCCGGACCAGTTTGCCGCCAGTGGCGGCCGGTTCCACCACGATATACGGCTTGATCTGCCACCCGATCCCGCTGGTCTCGGGCGATGCTCCCGTGAGGCGCGGAATATCGGCTTCGGGAATCGGCTTTTCGCCCAGAACGCGGAGGGTGTTGGCGCAGAGGATTAACGGCGTGCGCGACTCGCGGTCGAACTCGAGGGTGAACGCCAGCAATACCTGCGAGAGCAGAACGGGCAAAGGAAGAGGTTCCGCGGAGGGTGCGGCGTCTCGCGCCGGGTATGTGAAGCCGGATTCCCACCCGCCGGGCAGTCCGTAAGGCAGGTCGAGATCGATCTGCGTCCGTATCTGTTCCAGGGCGCGGCGCAGGGAGGCGATCTCCTCGGCGCCGAACCGCGTTTGCCAGCGCTGCTCGATGTCGCCGAAAAGAGGCGTCCAGACCCTGCTGGCGGCAAGCCCTCTGGCAGTGAGGCGAGCCACCCAGCCGGAGCGGATGCCGCGTCCGCTGCCCCAGCCATCACGAAGAATGCGGCCGGCGCGCGTGTGGGCGCGGGTGGGGATGGGGCGGTTGTCTGTGGGATCGGACTCAAGTGTCAGGAACCTCCAGCGCTCGAGGCAGCCAAGCTCGCCTTTCACGCTGTTTTCCGGCGCCAGCGAGCGGGAGGCAAGGTCGTGGACCGAAACCGGGCCGGAAGCAAGGAATCGCACCAGGTTGGCCCAGACCACCAAAGACAGCGGCGAGTCGGGGTGGCCGGCTTCGGCCATGCGGCGCTCGAATTCGTTGTCGAATTCCAGGGTGAAGGCGACCAGCACCTGGGAAAGCAGTGCGGAAAGCGGCCGCGGCTCCAAAGCAGCAGGATCGCCGGAAGCGGCGGGCTTGCGCGGGGCCGGGGGCATCTTTCCATTCTAGCGGCTGACCGGAATCGTCCGGCCCGCTCGCGGCACACTTCCGGGCGACGTACTTTCTTTTTAAAAGTACTTGCTGTTTATTGAGAGGCGGCGTATGCTGGGAGAGTATGCCGATGCCTAAGCGGGAACCGGTAGCCCTGGAGGCGCATGCGCTCGAGAACCTGCGGTACATCCGGGGGGCGATGGAGCGGGCGGGGTCCTTCACGGCAGTGCCGGGGCTGGGCGGGGTGTTGATGGGATCCACAGCGGTGGCGGCGGCCTGGATCGCGGGCGCGCAGCGGTCGGCAGGGCGCTGGCTGGCGGTCTGGATGGTCGAAGCCGGGCTGGCGCTGGCCTTGGGGATTCTGGCGGCCTTTTTCAAATCGCGGCGCCTCAAGGTGCCCTTGCTTTCCGGGCCCGCGCGAAAGTTCGTCGCCGGGTTTGTGCCGGCCATGCTGGCGGGCGGCGTTTTGACGGCCGGGCTGTGGCATGCGGGGATGCATGCGCTGCTGCCGGGGGTATGGCTGCTGCTGTACGGCGCGGCTGTGGTCTCGGCGGGAGAAAACTCGGTACGAGTCGTGTGGCTCATGGGCGTCTGCTTTATGGCGGCGGGAACGGCTGCGGTGATGCTGCCGGCCGTCTGGGGAAACGTGGTGCTGGCGGCGGGATTCGGAGGGCTGCACATTCTGTTCGGGACAGTGATTGCGGTGAAATATGGCGGATAAACGAAACGCCTTACGAAAAGAGCGCGACCGCCGGGCGGCCCCGGTGGAGTTGCCGTGCGAGGGTGCGGGCAAGCTGGATGAATTGATCCACGGCCGCTTCCGGCTGGGGATTCTGAGCGCCCTGGCGGTGAACGAATCGGTGACCTTCAGCGAACTGAAGCGGCTGCTCGACACCAGCGACGGCAACCTGGGAGTACACGCGCGCAAGCTGGAAGAGGCGGGATATGTGTCCTGCGACAAAAGCTTCGACGGACGCATTCCCAAGACGGAATACCGGCTGACCGCGGCGGGCAGGAAGGCGCTGGAGCGCTACCTGGATCACATGGAGGCGTTAATCCGGGCAACGCGCGGGTAGAACGGCTGCGTCCTGCGGCCGAAGAGAGTCTGAGAATACGAGATACGAGAGGAAAGCGAGACGGGGAGCGGGCCCTCATGAGCGATAACTTTGGTATACAGAGTACTTTTCACATCGGGATCATCATGGACGGTAACGGCCGATGGGCGCTGGCGCGGGGACTGCCGCGCGCGGCGGGACATTGCGCCGGCGCGGACGCGGTGAGGCGCGTCGTGGAGGCGGCGCCGGGCGTGGGAGCGGACGTGTTGACGCTCTTCGCGTTTTCGAGCGACAACTGGAAGCGGCCCAGGGAGGAAGTCGAAGGGCTGATGCAGCTCCTGGCGGTGTACCTGGAACGCGAGACGGATCGCTGCGCCCGCGAGGGCATCCGGGTGGAGGCCATCGGGCGGCGCGACCGTCTGGAGGAAGGGCTGCGAGAGGCTATCGAGCGGACCGAAGCGGCCACGGCTCACGGACGGCGGCTGCGCCTGCGCATGGCGGTGGATTACTCCGGGCGCGATGCCATCATCGCCGCCGCGCGCGAGGGCTGGCCGGTCTCGCGCGAATCCGTGGACGGGGCACTCGGGCCGCCCGTGGACCTGTTGATCCGTACAGGCGGCGAGCGGCGCTTGAGCGATTTTCTGCTCTGGGAGTGCGCCTACGCGGAGCTCATCTTCTGCCGCAAAATGTGGCCGGACTTCGCCGGAGGCGACCTGGAAGGCGCGGTGCGCGAGTTTCACATGCGGCAACGGCGCTTTGGAGCGGCGCCTCCGCCGGTGACAACTGCGCGGGAATTGTGGCTGGATTGATCAGGAAACCGGGCGCGAATCCAGTGCTTCGCGGACTTTGGCGGAGAGCACGTCCGGCCGCAGAGGCTTTTGCAGGAAAGACATCCCGGGGCTGAGCGCGCCGGTGCGCACCAGCACGTCGTCGGTATAACCGGACATAAAAATAACTTTGATTTCGGGGCGCAGCACGCGCAGCCGTTCGGCCAATGTGCGCCCGCTCATTTTGGGCATCACCATATCGGTGAGCACGAGGTCGATTTCCGGTCCGCGTTCTTCAAAAATGCGCAGCGCTTCTTCGCCGCCGCCGGCTTCGAGGACGTGATAGCCGCGGCGGTTGAGGACGTGACTCAGGAGCCGGCGCACGCCGTCTTCGTCTTCCACGAGGAGCACCGTTTCGCTCCCGGAAGCAGCCTCGCGAGCGGTAACGGCGGGTTCGGCAAACACGCCCTTCTGCGGGGCACGCGGCAGACAGACGGAAAACGTCGCGCCTGCTCCCAGCGCGCTGCTGGCCCAGAGATCGCCCCCGCTCTTTTTGACGATCGTTTGCACTGTGTTTAATCCCAGGCCGGTGCCCTTGCCCTCGGGCTTGGTAGTGAAAAAGGGCTCGAAGAGCCGTTCCAGCGTGGCCTTTTCCATCCCGTGGCCGCTGTCGGAAATAGTCAGCATGACGGCGGGACCCTGCGGCATACCGTGCTGGCGGGCCGTTTCCTCATCCAGTTCGCGCGGGAACGTCGCGATGCGAATGTGGCCGCCCGAAGGCATGGCGTCGCGAGCGTTGAGAACCAGGTTCATGATCACCTGCTCCATCTGGCCGCGGTCGGCGACCACCCTCCCCAGGTTGGCGCCGAGACTGGTTGTGATATCGACGTATTCACCGATAATGGGGCGGAGCATGCGCTGCATGTCCCCGATCAGCGTATTGAGATCGAGCGGCTCGGGGCGAACGGTCTGGTTGCGAGTGAAGCCGAGCAACTGCGCCGTGAGGCGGGAGCCGTGATTGGCGGCTTTCCGGATCTCATCGATCTCGGGGCGGAGTGGATCCTTCTCCCCGATGCGGTTGAGCAGAATGTCGCTGTAGCCGGCGATCAGGGTCAGGAGATTCGCGAAATCGTGCGCCACCCCGCCGAGCAGGCGGCCGACCGTTTCCATCTTCTGGGCCTGGGCCAGGCGCTCGCCCCCAGGACCGCCGGAGGGGTAACGGAGGTTCTGGTGAAGCACGAGCGCGCCACCGGCGCAGGGCGTGATGGAGATGCGGCAGGGGGCTTCGTCGGGTCCGTAATCCTGAATGAAACGATCGGGCGCGCCCTCCAGAATCGACCGCCCCGCGGCCACGAGCGAAGCGGCCCGTTCGGGCCGATCGGCATGCACAGTCTCGCACCAATCTGCGAACCCGGTCCGGGGTCCGAAAGCCTGATGAACCGATTGCCACTCGCGGTTGGTTTGCGTAATGGTCCCCCCCGAACTCACGATGGCCGCGGGGAAAGGCAACGCTTCGATCGGAACCTCGCTGAGGCTTAGCAGCCCTGGGCCAGCCTGCCAACTCACCCGAACGTTGGAAACCGGTGCCATCTCCTCCCCTTCTGTTCGACCTATAGCAATCGCAGGGCCGAATGGCCGCAACACCGTAAGCTCCTCGGAAATAAAGGGATCACGAAAGTGCAGCGGGAACTGTGAGGGGCCTCACCGCAATGCACAAACAACGCATTACACGGCAATTGTTACGCGCGGGCCACTGCCTTTGGGGAACCTGGGAACGGCGGATGTGGACCGCGCGCGCTCTTCGCCGCGGGCGGAGATGCAGCCTGCACGCCGCACGAAGACCATGCTCGCCAGGCGCCTCGTCGAGGGCTGATAATAAGACTTCCAGGAGCCTGCGCGAAGCTGCGGAGAAATTTGACACTTCGCGGCTGTCAGTGGTAAGTGTAAAAGTCTTCACAAGAGGAGGCTTCAATGGCTGACGAGCAAAAGCCAGGAGGCTCGGAGGCGCCCGGACCGCAAGGTTCGACTCCGCCGAAGCCGCCGGCACCAGCCGCCGACACCGCGAAAGCGGCTCCTCCGAAACCGGCCGCGGGGCATGCCGCTCCGCCCAAGCCGCCAGCTACCATGGCAGCCTCGCCGTGGGACAGCGACCTTGCTCGGGACCTCAAGGAGAGATTCGGGGACAGCATCAGGGAGACGTCCACTTACCTCGGCCAGAATTTCGTGGTCGTCAAGCCGGATGCCGCCATCGCGGTGCTCGAGCACCTGAAGCTGGAGGCGGATTTCGATTACCTGGTCGATATCACGGCAGTCGATTGGCCGAAGCGGGCCGAGCGTTTCGACCTGGTCTACATTGTTTATAGTTTTGCGCGCAACGAACGGGTGCGGGTGAAAACGATGATCGCCGAGAGCTATCGGCCGGAGACCGCGGTGGGCGTGCACCTGACGGCAAACTGGCTCGAGCGCGAGGTTTTCGATATGTTCGGAATCGAGTTTGCCGGGCATCCGGATCTGCGGCGGATCCTGCTGCCCGAGGAGTGGCAGGGATATCCGCTGCGCAAGGACTACAGTATTCTTCAGCAGGACCAACGCTGGGTGCAGGAGAACCTGGGGATCGAAAGCGGCCAGTAATTTCATATGCCGGATGCGACATTTTTAGACTCCACTGAGCTTGTGCTCAACATGGGCCCGCAGCATCCCTCCACGCACGGAGTGTTGCGCGTCATTCTCAAACTCGACGGCGAAAAGGTACTGGGGACCGATTGCATCATCGGCTACCTGCACCGCGGCGTGGAGAAGATCGCCGAGAACCGCACCTACGCGCAGTTCAACCCCTATGTGGACCGCATGGATTACGTGGCCGCGGTCTCCAACGGGCTGGGCTACTGCCTGGCGGTGGAGAAACTGCTGAATGTGGAAGCGCCGCCGCGCGCGCAGGCCGTCCGCGTGATTCTCACGGAGCTGAACCGGATTGCCAGCCACCTGCTGTGGCTGGGAACCCACGCACTCGATATCGGCGCCATCACGCCGGTGTTCTACTGCCTGCGCGAGCGCGAAGAGGCGCTCAAGATTTTCGAAAACTACTGCGGGGCGCGTCTCACCACGCACGCCTTCCGCATCGGCGGGCTGCAGTACGAAACCTACGACGGCTTCGAAAAGGAAGTGCTGGCCTTCTGCGACATGTTCCTGCCGAAGGTGGACGAGTACGAAGAACTGCTCACCAACAACCGCATCTGGGTGGGACGCCTCCAGAACGTCGGCATCCTGAGCGCCGACGAGTGCAAGGAATTCGGCGTCACCGGTCCGGTGCTGCGCGCGGCCGGCGTGAAATGGGATCTGCGCAAGGCACAGCCTTACTCCGGCTACGAGAAATACGAATTCGACATCCCCACACGCGAAAACGGCGATACCTACGACCGGTACATCGTCAGGATGCAGGAGATGCGCCAGTCGGTGCGCATCATGCGGCAGGCGGTGGGCGCGATTCCCGAAGGTCCCATCCTGGGCAAGGTTGGCAAAGTAATCAAGCCGCCGGTGGGCGAAGCCTACGTTTCCATCGAAGCCCCCAAGGGCGAACTGGGCTACTACGTGGTGAGCGATGGCTCCACGCAGCCGTACCGCGTGCGCGTGCGGCCGCCCTCGTTCGTCAACCTGCAGGCGCTGGACCGCATGGTCCGCGGCGGGCTGGTGGCCGACGTGGTGGCGGTGATCGGGACATTGGATATTGTGCTCGGAGAGGTGGACCGGTGAGGCCGGCGTGCTCTCTGGCTTTTTCTTTGTGTCTCTGTAGTGAACTGCGTTGTCCCCGGCGGGAGGTATTATGCCCGGTTTATTAAAAAAGGTCTTCCTGGTCGATCTGTTCCAGGGTCTCTGGGTCACTTTCCGGAACCAGAATCCCAAGTATATTTACACCGAACAGTACCCTGCGGAGCGTCCCAAGGTGGCGGAGCGGTACCGGGGCGCGCCGCGGCTCAACATCAACCCCGATAACGGCGAGACCCTCTGCATCGCCTGCAATCTCTGCGCGCTGGCGTGCCCGGAAAACCTCATCGTGGTGACCAGCGAGCGCAATGAGACCACCAAGCGCAAGGAACTCACTACCTTTACTTACGACACTTCGCGCTGCATGTTCTGCGGGCTCTGCGAAGACGCCTGTCCGGTGGACGCTCTGGAGTTGACGCAGGATTTCGAACTGGCCACGTATACGCGCGACGGCCAGATCTGGGACCGGCAGATGCTGGAGGAGGGCCCCAAGCCCACTCAATACAAATGCTGATCGATACCTTTCTGTTCTACTGCTTCGCCGCCATGACGCTGCTGGGCGGCATCTTTACCATCACCCGGCGAAACGCGGTGCACAGCGCGATTTCGCTGATCGTCTCGCTGCTGGGCGTGGCCGGGCTGTACCTGCTGCAGCAGGCGGAATTCCTGTTCGCGGTGCAGATTGTGCTCTATGTGGGCGGCATCATGGTGCTGTTCCTGTTCGTGATCATGCTGGTCAACCTGGACCAGGCGGCCAAAGAGCGCCAGTTCAACCGCCAGTGGTGGATTGCTCTGGCCGCGGTGCTGGCTGTGGGCGCGGAGATCGGCTACTTCCTGTATCGCGGAGCGGGCGCGTTCCATATCGCCGAAGGTTCGAATATCGCGCCGCTGCCGCCGGCCATGGGCAACACGGAAATGGTGGCGGACGCGCTGTTTTCCGAATACCTGCTGCCGTTCGAGATAGCTTCGATCCTGCTGCTGGTGGCAGTGGTGGGTTCGGTGGTGATGGCGAAAAAGAGGATTTGAAGATGCATCCGATCGGGACGATACATTATCTTGCCCTGAGCGCCGCCCTGCTGCTCATCGGCACGGTGGGCGTGCTGACGCGGCGCAATATCGTAATCATTTTGATGTCGATCGAGCTGATTTTGAACGCCGTCAATATCAACCTGATCGCCTTCGGACACGCCCTGCACAACGTGAACGGGCAGATTTTCGCAATCTTCGTGATTACCGACGCGGTGGCCGAGGCGGCCGTCGGGCTGGGTATTCTGATCGCGCTGTTCCGCAACAAGGAAACCGTGCTGGCGGACGAAATCGACTTATTGAAATGGTGAGCGTGCCGTGAACTTCCTCGACCAGATCTGGCTGATTCCGCTGTTTCCCCTCTTCGGGGCGCTTCTCATGCTGCTGTTCGGCAAGCTGCTGGATCCGCAGCCCGCCTCCGACGTGGCGGTTGCTCCCGGCGTGGAGCCCATCTACGAGCACGGTCACGGGCACGAACACGGCCACGGGCATGCCGGGCATGGCCATGGGCTCGGCGCGGCTCACGAACACGAGCATGGCCACGGGCATCACGAGCCGCCGCTGCGGTTTTTGATCAAGCTGATCTGCCCCGGAATGGTGCTGCTCTCCTTCATCTTTTCCGTGGGCGCGGTATGGCAGCTTTCGCAGCTTCCGCAGCGCGTGCACCAGATTATTCAGTTCACCTGGATCGCCGGATTGCCCTTCCACATGGCCGGCGGCCAGATCGCGACCTTCAGCGCCGACTGGGGCTTTCTGCTGGATCCGCTGAGTGCGGTCATGATCCTGGTGGTTACCGGAATCGGTTTCCTGATTCACGTCTACTCCACCGGCTACATGGCGCACGATAACGGCTACTACCGCTTCTTCGGCTACCTGAACCTGTTCGTCTTCTTCATGCTGATGCTGGTGCTGGCGAACAATTACGTGCTGCTCTTCGTGGGCTGGGAAGGCGTGGGGCTGTGCAGCTACCTGCTGATCGGCTTCTACTTCCACAAGAAGTCGGCGGCCGATGCCGGCAAGAAGGCGTTCGTGGTGAACCGCGTCGGCGACGCCGGATTCGTGCTCGGCATGCTGCTGATGTTGAGCGTGCTCGGCACGGTGCGGTTTACGGACGTCAACGCCATCCTGCGCAGCGGCCGGTTCGCGGTGGAAACGGGCGGCTTCGGCGTGCTGAGCGCGATTTCGATTCTGATGTTCTTCGGCGCCACGGGAAAATCGGCGCAGATTCCCCTCTATGTCTGGCTGCCGGACGCCATGGAGGGTCCCACACCGGTTTCGGCACTGATCCACGCGGCGACCATGGTCACGGCGGGCGTCTATATGATCGCGCGCTCGTCGGCTTTGTTTACGCTGACGCCGAGCACTTCGACAGTGGTGGCTTCCGTCGGAGCCTTCACCGCGATTCTGGCCGCCACCATCGCGCTTGTGCAGAATGATATCAAGCGCGTGCTGGCGTATTCGACGGTCAGCCAGCTCGGCTACATGTTTCTGGCGCTCGGTGTGGGCGCCTATTGGGTGGCGATCTTCCACCTGTTTACGCACGCGTTCTTCAAAGCCCTGCTCTTCCTTTGTTCCGGCTCGGTGATTCACGCGATGGGCGGCGAGCAGGATATGCGCTTCATGGGCGGGCTGAAGAACAAGATTCCTATCACGCATTGGACGATGTTCGTGGCCTCGATCGCGATCGCGGGCATTCCCGGCCTGGCGGGCTTCTTCTCCAAAGACGAGATCCTCTGGCAGAGCTACAGTTCGCCGCAGGGTTCGACGCTGCTCTGGTTCATCGGACTGGTGACCGCCGGGCTGACGGCGTTTTATATGTGGCGGCTCATGAGCATGACGTTCTACGGCCGCAGCCGCGTGGCGCCGGAGGTGATGGAGCACGTTCACGAATCGCCCGCGTCCATGACCTTCCCGCTGACGGTGCTGGCAATCGGCAGCGTGCTGGCCGGATGGCTGGGAACTCCGAAAGCGTGGACCATTTTCGGCGAGGCCTGGCGCGGCTTCCCCAACTGGCTAGCGCCGGTGTTCTCTTCCGCCGCCGTGGAAGCCACCAACGAGGGAGCGCATTCGGCATCCACTGAGTGGATCCTGATGGCGCTTTCGGTGGCGCTGGCCATCATCGGGATATCGCTGGCGCACTATCTGTACTGCATCAAGACGGAACTGCCGTCGCGCATCCACGCGCGCTGCAAACCGCTGCACACGCTCCTGTACAACAAGTGGTACGTCGACGAGCTCTACGATTTCCTCTTCGTCAACGGCCTGGGCAAAGGCGGCGGGAAAGTGCTCGGCGAGTTCGACCGCACGGTGGTCGACGGCGGCGTGAATGGCGCAGGTTGGCTGACGCGCGCCAGTTCCCGCATCTCCATGTGGTGGGACACCTGGATCATCGATGGCGCCGTGCGCCTGGGTTCCTTTTCGGTGAAGATGCTGTCCTACCCGGTCTGCATTCTGCAAACGGGCCGCGTGCAGGCGTACGCTTTCTTCATCGTGGTGGGGGCGCTCGCGTTCCTGGGGTATTACATCGCTCGGTAACCATATGGACCAGCACTTACTCAGCATTGTGTTATTTACGCCGCTGGCCGGGCTGCTCGTGCTGCTGTTTATTCCCGCGAGCAACAAAAGCCTGGTCAAGCTGTGGGCCAACCTGGCGAGTCTCGCGGGCTTCCTGGTCTCTCTGCCGCTGGTCGCGCGGTTTCAAACGGGCGTTTCCGGTTTTCAATTCGAAGAAAAAGCCGACTGGATTCCTACCCTGGGCGCGCATTATCACCTGGGGCTGGACGGCATCAGCCTGCTGCTGGTGATGCTCACCACCCTGATGGGCTTCATTGCCACGCTTTCGAGCTGGAACGCGGTTCAGGACCGGCTCAAGGAATACTACGCCATGTTTCTGCTGTTGCAGACCGGCATGATCGGCGTATTCCTTTCGCTGGATTTCTTCCTGTTCTACATCTTCTGGGAACTGGTGCTGGTGCCGATGTACTTCATCATCGGAGTCTGGGGCGGCCCGCGGAAGCTGTATGCGGCCATCAAGTTCTTCCTCTACACTCTGGCTGGTTCGGTGCTCATGCTGCTGGGCATCCTGACTTTGTATTTCCAGCACTTCAGCCAGTTCGGGTTTTACACTTTCGAGATTTCGGAGTTGATGAAGCTCAACCTCTCGCTGGGCCTGCAGCAATGGGTCTTCTGGGCCTTCTTCCTGGGGTTCGCGATCAAGGTGCCGATGTTTCCCTTCCACACCTGGCTGCCGGACGCGCACGTTGAAGCGCCGACGGCGGGTTCGGTGATCCTGGCGGCCGTCCTTCTGAAGATGGGGACGTACGGGTTCCTGCGCTTCTCGCTGCCGTTGTTGCCGCAGGCGTCGGTGGACCGCGGAATCGTCGAAATTCTGGCGGTGCTTTCCATCATCGGCATCATTTACGGCGCGCTGGTGAGCCTGATGCAGCAGGATTGGAAAAAGCTGGTCGCCTACTCTTCGGTGAGCCACCTGGGCTTCTGCACGCTGGGCATTTTTTCGCTGAACCCGAACGGAATCGCCGGCAGCGTGATCCAGCAGATCAACCACGGCATCTCGACCGGCATGCTCTTCCTGATTATCGGGGTGATTTACGAGCGGCGCCATACGCGGTTGATCAGCGAATATGGCGGGCTGGCGCACGTCATGCCGCGGTTCGCCATCATTTTCGCCATCGCCATGTTGAGTTCGGCGGGTCTGCCGCTCTTGAACGGATTCGTGGGCGAATTTACGATCCTGCAGGGCGCCTTCGAAGCCAATCGCGCCTGGGCGGCGTTTGCCGTGACGGGAGTGATTCTGGGCGCGGCGTACCTGCTCTGGCTCTATCAGCGAACCATGCTGGGGCAGGTGACCAACGGTAAAAATCTGACGATTCCCGACATGAGCTTCCGCGAAGTTGCCGTGTTTCTGCCGCTGATCGCGTGGGCTATCTGGATCGGGATCTATCCGAAGCCGTACTTCGAGGTCCTGCAGCGGCCGGTGGCGGAGATTGTGGAGCGTGTCCGGCCAGGCTACTTCGGAGGCGTGATGGCGCAGGTGCAAAAGCCGCCGGCTCCGGCGGTGCGAGGCGCGCAATGAGCCAATACTACACATCCACGGACCACTTCGCGATTATTCCCGCGGTGATGCTGGCGCTGTTCGGATGCGCCATCCTGTTGTTCGATTTCTGGATCTTCCCCGACCCGCGGCAGCGCAAATGGCTGCTCATCTTCGTCGCGCTGGCCGAAGGCTTCACGGGCTACGGGCTATTCAAGCAGGGGGAGTGGCTCCTGAAGAACGGGCTGAATGAAATCACCGGCTTTCAGGGTTCGGTCACGGTGGACGGGTTCGCTATCTTCTTCAACTGGATTTTCGTGGTGGCGGCGATCATCGTGGCGATCGTGTCGTACAAGTATCTCGAAAACGCCGGCGAGCATCACGGGGAGTACTACAGCCTGATTCTCTTTGCGCAATGCGGCATGTATTTCCTCGCCACCGGTACGGACCTGGTGACCTTATTTGTCGGGCTCGAACTGATGGCCCTGTGCTTTTACGTAATGGTGGGATTCCTGCGCAGCGAAAAGCGCAGCAACGAGGCGGCCATCAAGTATCTTCTGCTGGGCGCGTTTTCCACCGGCTTCCTGGTGTACGGCTTCAGCGTGATGTACGGGATCGCCGGCTCGACCAAGCTGGCCGATATCGCGGCGGCCATCCAGGCGCGGCCTGCATGGGACCCGGTGGTATTCCTGGCGCTCGCGACCACCGCCATCGGGCTGCTCTTCAAGGTGTCGGCCGCGCCGTTCCACATGTGGGCGCCGGACGCTTACGAAGGCGCTCCGACTACCGTGACGGCGTATCTTTCGGTGGCCTCGAAGGCGGCATCCATCGCGTTCCTGCTGCGCATCTTCCTGGGCCCCCTGGGATCTCTGCGCGTCGAGTGGGAGCCGATTCTGGCGGCGGTCGCCATCCTCACCATGACGGTGGGCAACCTGGCCGCCATCAACCAGACGAACATCAAGCGGCTGTTGGCCTACAGCTCGATTTCTCACGCCGGCTACATGCTGCTCGGCCTGGTTGCGGGCAACGAAACCGGTATCAAGGGCATCGCCGTGTACGTCCTGGTCTACACATTTATGAACCTGGGCGCGTTCCTCGTGCTGGTGGCCTTGCGGCGGCAGAACGTGACCGGCGAAGACATGGACGATATCGCGGGCCTGATGCACAAGAGTCCAGGCTATGCCGTACTGATGCTGATCTTCCTGCTGTCGCTGGCGGGCATTCCCCCCACGGCCGGCTTCCTGGGGAAGTATTACATTTTCCTGTCCCTCATTCAGACGCAGCATTATGCGCTGGCGGTGGTGGCGACCCTGTACGTGGCGGTGGCGATTTACTACTACTTCAACGTGGTCCGCAGCATGTTCATCCGCGACGTCACGGATAAGGTGCCGCTGGCCAGCAGTTTCGGACTGCGGCTGGCCCTGGGAGTAACGGGCGCGCTGACACTGGCGATCGGCATCTACCCGGAGCCGTTCCTGCAACTGGCTCAGACTTCGCTGCTGCGGTAAGGATGATATGCAAACGGTCTTTTCCCATCCTCTGTTCGCGCCGATTCTGGTGACGCTGGTCATCATCGCGCTGTTCCCGCTGGTGGCCGGGTACATCGTGCTGGTCGAGCGCAAAGTGCTGGCCGATTTCCAGGTGCGCCTGGGGCCCATGCGCGTGGGTCCGCACGGGCTGCTCCAGCCCATCGCCGACGCGTTGAAGCTGCTGCTCAAGGAAGACATCGTTCCCACCGAAGCCGACCGCACCATCTTCTGGGTGGCGCCGGTGATTTCCACGTTTACTGGCCTCACCGCTTTCGCCGTGCTGCCGTTTGCCAAGACCATCTACGTTGCCGACGTCAATGTCGGGCTGCTGGTGGTGTCGGCAATGTCGGCGGTCGGCATTCTGGGAATCATTCTGGGCGGCTGGAGTTCCAACAGCCACTACTCGCTATTGGGCGCGCTGCGCAGCGCCGCGCAACTCGTGAGCTATGAAGTCGCCCTGGCGTTTGCGCTGCTTTCCGGCGTGATGGTGGCCGGCACGCTGAGCATGCAGGGGATCGTGAAGGCGCAGCTCGAACATCGCACCTGGGGCGTGTTCGACAACTACTTCTTCATGATCGTGCCGTTCGTGATCTATATCATTGCCGCCACGGCGGAGACCAACCGCGCGCCGTTCGATCTGCCGGAAGCGGAATCGGAGCTGGTGGCCGGGTTTCACACCGAATACAGCGGCTTCCGCTGGGCGCTCTACTTCCTGGCGGAGTATGCCAACATCTTCGTCGTTTCGGGTGTTGCCGTGACGCTGTTCTGGGGCGGATGGCTGCGGCCGTTCCCGAACGTCGGCTGGCTGGAGTACCCCCTGAATTTCGGTGTGCCGGTACTGCTGTTCGCGGTGAGCGGAATTTTCACCTTCCCGCTGATCCGCAAACTGAAAGACCCCATCCAGCGCAAAGTGCTGCTGGGCGCGGCGCTGCTGCTGTTGTTCATCGCCATATTGTTCGCGGTGCCGGTGATCAATGCCGCCGTGATCGGGCTCTTCTGGTTCCTGTTCAAAGTGTCGTGCATCATTTACCTGATGATCTGGTTCCGCGGTACCTTCCCGCGCTTCCGCTACGATCAGCTCATGAACATCGGATGGAAAGTAGCCATCCCCGTCGGGATGGCCGCCGTCCTCGTGAACGCATTGATCGGCATGGCGCGCCCGGCATAAAATTAATAGCCGCCGATGAACGCCGATAAGCGCCGATGTTGCATTCCTATCGGCGTTCATCGGCGTTTATCGGCGGCCGATTAAATCTCCATGCAAATTCGCACCGACCTTTCTGCGCAGGCTCTTCTCCCCAAGCTGCACCGCCTCTTTGATCTATCCGCGGCCAAGATTCGCTCCATCGAACAGACCTGGGACCCTTCCAAAGGCTCTCCCGTCTGCACCGTCGGTGGCAAATATGCCAGCCGGGGATGGACCGAATGGACGCAGGGCTTTCAATTCGGCTCGGCGATTCTGCAGTTCGACGCCACAGGCGACGATGAGTTCCTCGAGACCGGGCGCGCGCGGACCGTCGCGGTGATGGCGCCGCACGTCACCCACATGGGCGTCCACGATCACGGCTTTAACAATGTCAGCACCTACGGCAATCTGCTGCGACTCATGAACGAAGGCCGCATCCCCGAAAACCAATGGGAGCGGCGCTTTTATGAACTGGCGCTGAAGTGTTCGGGCGCCGTGCAGGCTATGCGCTGGTCGCGCACGGCCGATGGCGGCGGCTATCTCTACTCCTTCAACGGACCGCATTCGCTGTTTGTAGACACCATTCGTTCTGCCCGCGCCCTCGTGGTGAGCCACCAGCTCGGCCACGTGCTCATGGGCGAAAACGACCGCAGGATTTCCCTGCTCGATCGCGCCGTGCAGCACTGCCTGGCCACTGCCAGGTATTCCGTCTATTACGGCGAAGGCCGCGACAGCTACGACCTCCGCGGCCGCGTGGCGCACGAGAGCATCTTCAACGTCAACGACGGCAACTATCGCTGCCCCAGCTCGCAGCAGGGCTACTCGCCCTTCACGACCTGGACCCGCGGGCTTGCCTGGGCCATGTGCGGCTTCGCCGAGCAGCTCGAATTCTTCCGCGGCCAGGGCGATCTCCCTCCGGCCGGATTCGAGAAGGCCGCGCGCGCCACCTGCGATTTCTACATCGAAAACACCGCCTCAGACGGCGTCCCCTATTGGGACACCGGCGCGCCCGGCCTCGATCGTCTCGGCGACTGGCGCGCGCGCCCCGCCGACCCGTTCAATGGCCACGAGCCCGTCGATAGCTCCGCCGCTGCCATCGCCGCGCAGGGCCTGCTGCGCCTGGGCCGCTACCTGCAGGACCATCGCTACGGGAACGCCGGCCTCACCGTCTGCAACGCGCTCTTCGACGCGCCTTACCTGAGCGCCGATGCCGGCCACCAGGGCTTGATCCTGCACTCCGTCTACCACCGCCCCAACGGCTGGGACGCCGCCCCCGGCGAATCCAGCATGTGGGGAGACTATCACGCCCGCGAAGCAGCGCTCTACCTGCTGCGCGCCGCCGAAGGCAGGCCATACCTGAAGTTCTGGCTGTCAAAACCCTGAACATTCCATAGGGGTGGCCCCCTGCCGCCTTTCCGCCTTTGCTTATCTCATTCCGCCGGGTTCCGGCTGCCGATATTTCGGATTTACAAGTCCTATACTCTCATTAGGAGGTGCCTGGTGAATCTAAGGATCGCCGCGATCCCGGCCGCCCTGCTGATATCCGCGCTGCCGGGGATCGCACAGAAGGCGCCGGAGAAACGGCCCGTGGCGCCGGCCGCCGAGCCAGCCGCCGAGCTGGCAGACAGCATGGCGCAACGCCTGAGTAACGAAATGCACATCAAGACCGTTGTCGGCGAACCGATCAAAGCCGGAGCGGTGACCGTCATCCCGATCATGACGCTGGACGTCAGCTTCGGCGGCGGGGGCACAGCCGCTACGGGCAAGGGTGGCTTTTGGATGAGCGGCGAAACGCGCCCGTTGGGATTCGTGGTGACGGGCCGGAACGGCACGCGGTTCATCAGCGTCGGAAAGGCGCCAGCCAAGTGAGGCGGAATATCATGAGTCGCACATTCCTTTTGGCGGCTGCATTCCTTTTCTGCGGCGGGCCCGTCCGGGCGCAGTCGCCGATGGCCAAGCCTCTGGCCGATTTCGACCGATTGGTCTCGCAGTTGAAGACCGCCAACGCCGTGGGAGAGCCGGTGCGCTCCGGCGATACCACCGTCATTCCGTTCGCGGCCATTCGCTTCGGGCTGGGCGCGGGCGGAGCGTCCACGATGTTCGGCGGCGGCATGGATGCGAAGACGGTGCCGCTCGGGGTCCTCATCGTCGAGGGCGACGATGTGCGCGCCGAACTGTTTCCGGTGGAGGAGCCGAAGGTCTCGATGTTCCAGCAGGTTCTGCAGGCGATTCTCGACCGCAAGGTGGTCGTCATGGGGAACGGCGTGAACATGGGGAGCGCTACCGGCAAGGTGGAGGATCTTTCGTCCGCTATTTCGGCGCTGGCCTCCATCGTCGGGCAGACCACCATTATGGGGAACGCCGTCAACTTCGGTTCCCTGAACCCTCCGCGTACGGCAACCGCCGCGCCGAGTGCCACGGTGGAAGACCTGAAGAAGCTGTTTGACGGCAAGAAATACCAGGAGGCACTGTCAGCGGCCGATAGCCTGATCGCCGCGAATCCCAAGGATGCCTCCCTCCACGTCTGGCGGGGCCGCGTCCTGGGCGCACTGGCGCAGGGCGATCTCGCCGCCATGATGAAGTATGGACCCGGCGCCATGCAGGAATTCGAAAAAGCCCTGGCGCTCGATCCCGACAACGCGGACGCGCATCTCTGCCGCGGCATCGGCCGGATGGAGGCGCCGGAGGGCTTCGGAAGGAACCTCGATGGCGCAATCGCCGATTTCGAGGCCGCCGCGGCGGCGAAAAAGCCGTCGGCCGAAGCTTATTTCCAGCTCGGCGAGGCTCTGCGCGAAAAAGGGCTCACCAGCCGCGCGGCTGCGGCCTACAAGAAAGCGCTCGATTTGCGGCCGGGCGATGCGCGAGCGTCCAAGGCCCTGGAGGCACTCTCCGGGGAGAATCGCTAGCGAGGGTGCAGAGAGACCGTAAAACCGGCCTCTTCGCTTTCCTTACGCCGTTCCGCCGCGAAACAGGCTTGCCGCGGTGGGCGCCGCCGCGCCGGCAAGCCGTGGCCGTCCCTCGCTCTCCGGGATCGTGTCGCCTTCTCCCGGCGCCAGGAACAGATTGGCATCGATTCCGTGCTGGCGCGTGTACAGGTCGTAATAGCGACCGTGCAATTCGTACAGCGATTCGTGCGTGCCGCGCTCCACGATGCGGCCGCCTTCCACCACCAGGATCTGGTCGGCGCGCCGGATCGTAGATAGCCGGTGCGCGATCACGAACGTGGTGCGGCCCTTCATCAGGTAAGAAAGTCCCTGCTGAATGGCGGCCTCCGATTCCGAATCCAGGCTGCTGGTGGCCTCATCCAGAATTAGAATGCGCGGGTCCGCCAGAATCGCGCGCGCGATGGAAACACGCTGCCGCTGTCCCCCGGACAGCTTCACGCCGCGCTCGCCCACGATGGTGTCGTACTTGAGCTCGAATTTCTCGGCGAATTCGTCCACGTGCGCGATGCGGCAGGCTTCGAGTACCTGCTCCTCGGTGGCGTCCGGCCGCGCGAACGCGATGTTCTCGCGAATGCTGCCATCGAATAGAAACGTGTCCTGCAGAACCACGCCAAGCTGCGTGCGGTAGGAATCCAGCCGCGCCGAGGAAAGGTCCGCGCCGTCCACCAGCACGCGTCCCGAAGCCGGCGCGTGAAACGCAGCGATCAGGCTGATAATCGTGCTCTTTCCCGATCCCGACGCGCCCACCAGCGCCGTCACCGTTCCGGGCTGCGACTCGAAGGCGACCTCGTGCAGCACCGGCTTGCCGGGGTCATACGCGAAGTTCACATTTTCGAAAACCACGTGGCCCTCGATCTGGCCGATCCGAACCGAGCGTCCGGCGTCTTCGTCCTCGGGCCGTTCGTGCAGCACTTCCTGCGTGCGGTCCAATCCGGCCAGCGCTTCGGTGATCTGGGTGCCGATCGCCACCACCTGGAACATCGGCGCCACCAGGAACGCCAGAAATGCCGTGAAACTTACGAACGAGCCCACCGTCAAAGTGCCCGAAAGTATCTGGTGGCCGCCCACGTACATCACGGTCGCGCCTACCACGCCCATGAGCACTGTGGCGGAGAGGCTCATGAGAGAAATCGCCGTCAGGGTCCGCAGCACGTTGTCCAGCAGCCGCTGCGTGCCCGCCCGGAACACCGAGGCTTCCGATGCTTCGGCATGGTAACCCTTCACCACGCGCACGCCCGCCAGCGATTCGGTAAGCCGCCCGGAGACTTCCGCATTGATTTTCGCGCGCTCGCGAAAAATGGGCCGGATGCGGCCGAAAGCGGTGCGCAGGGTCAGGGCGAAGGAAAGAATGAAGAGCAGCGCCAAGCCGGTGAGCAGCGGGTTGAGGTAAAGCAGGGCCGCCAGGGAAAGAATCGCCACCAGGATGCCGCCGATGAAATCCACCAGACCGGTGCCGATCAGGTTGCGGATGCCTTCCACGTCGCTCATGATGCGCGAGACCAGCGCCCCGCTCTTGTTCGCGTCGTAGTATGCCACCGGCAGCCGCCCGACGTGCTCCTGCACTTTGCGCCGCAGTTCCGTGATGAGGCGCTGCGCCTCTTTGGAGAGCAACTGGGTGAGCGCGAAGCTCGTGGCCCCCTGTGTCACAGTGGCGCCCAGCACCGCCAGCACCAATGGCGTGAGCAAATGCACCTGGTGTTTCCCGATGACGTTATCCAGCAGATACTTGGTCGAGCCCGGCAGCACCAGGCTGCAGACTTTGTTGATGACCATCAGGAAGAAGCCGAACGTCAGCAGCTTTTTTCGCGGCCGGACGAGGTCCTTCAGCAGCGGCCACACGCTGCGCAGATGGTCCGTAGCTTTACCCTTCGGCTTGGCGGGAGACACTACATATAGGGTAGCAAGGGCGCCAAGCGGTTAATCCCCGAGAACCGCAGCCGCAAATCCCCCGGCGGTAGTCGGTGTCATCTACAGCGACACCTCGCGGCTGGGTTCCAGGTGCGCCGCCATGCGCGCTTTGCGAATCCGCAAATACAGGATTCGCACCAGCGCCAGCACCGGCACGGAGAGAAATGTGCCTGCCACGCCCGCGATTTCCGCCCCCGCGAACACGCCGAACAAGACCAGCAGCGGGTGGATCTCCACGCCCTGGCCCATCAGGTGCGGAGAGAGAATGTAGTCCTGGCAGACGCGATAAGCCAGAATGAAAATCAGAATGCCCACCACATGCGCGCCGGAAACGCCGGCCACGATCACGATGATCACCCCGGCGGCCAGCGGCCCGATCATGGGGATGAATTCCAGCAGCGCCGCGAGCGCCGCCAGCAGGATGCCGAACGGCACTCCCATAATCGCGAAGAAAATCGAGTACGTCGTGAAGACCGCCAGGGCAAGCAGCACCAGGGCGCGCATGTAGTGAGCCAGAAGTAGATGGATGTCCGCCAGGACGTCATTCAGCAGTTCCCGCCGCGGCCCATCATCCACCATCTCGAGCAGGTGCCGGCGCATTGCGCGGCCGTCTTTTAAAAAGAAGAACGCGAGAATCGGAATGATCACCACGTACAGAATGTCGCTGGCAACGCTCAGAGCTTTGAGACCGGCCTGCGGAAGGTGCGCCAGCAGGTCGCCCGACCCGCTGCTGACCGCCTCACGCAGTTTCTCGACCACTTCATCTTTGAACGAATTGACACCCAGCGAGAGATTGGGACTCGGTGCCTCCCAGCTTTCCAGCATAGCCGGGAGTTTCTTGTTCAACTGCGTTGCCTGATCAATGATGCGAGAGAAGATCTGGCTTGCTCCCAGCACCACCAGCCCGACGAAAATGATGTAAGACAGCGCGAGCGCCGGCGTCCGGGTGCGGCCCGGCAGGAAGCGGTCAAGCACGTTGACCACGGGAGACAGCAGGTAGGCGAAGAGCAGCGCCAGGATGAACAGGAACACCGTGGTGCGCACCGCGTAGAGCAGTTCGAGCAGCACCAGCACCACGGCCGCCGTAAAGGTGTAGCGGGCGGCATTGCGGTCGATTCCCAGCATGTTGCTTATACCGTATCAGACTCGCGCCGGCTGGGTGGGCGGCTCGCCGGCGCCGTTGCCCTCCTTGGGCAGTTTCTCGATCCGCACCCGCGCAATACGGTTGCGATCCATTTCCATCACCGAATATCGCCGGCCCTCGAATTCCACCGATTCCCCGGCGTGCGGAATCTCGCCCAAGCGGTAGAGCAGAAAGCCGGCCAGCGTTTCGAACCCGGCATCGGACGGGATCTCGATGCCGAATTCGCTCTCCAGATCGCGGATGCGCGTGGTGCCGTCCAGTTCGACCTCGGTGGTTTCGGCGTCGGCGCGTGGAATCTTTTCGTCGTGCTCGTCTTCGATACGTCCCACGATCTGCTCCAGCACGTCTTCGACCGTCAGCATCCCGACAATCGTGCCGAATTCATCCACCACCATGGCCAGATGCGAGCGGCCTTGGCGAAACTCTTCCAGCATTTGCGATACCGGCTTCGTTTCCGGCACCACCAGGTGAGGCCGCAGCAGGCGCGCGATGCGAAAGGCGCGGCTGGGTCGCCCGCTGCGGATGGACTGGCGGCGCTCCTCCCACACGGGCAGCAGGTCTTTGTAATGCAGGATGCCGATGACCTTCTGCGGGCTGCCTTCATAGACCGGCAGCCGCGAGTGCTTCTCGCGAATCATGGTGGCCAGCACCTCGTCGAGCCCCGCGCCGGAATCGACAGAGACGATATCGTTGCGCGGCACCATGATTTCCCGTACCGCCACGGAATCCAGGTCCAACACGCGGTGGATGATGTCTTCCTGCTGTTCCGGCAGGTAGCCGAGCCCGCGGCTGGAGCTGACGATCAGTTTGAGTTCCTCGGCCGAGTGGCCGCCGGCGTGTGGCAGACCCTTCACCTGGAAGGTTCGTGTAATCGCCGAAGCGGAGCGCTCAATGGTGACGACGAACGGCAGGCTCAGCCGGTAGAAAACCAGCAACGCGGGCGCTACCAGGGCCGCCAGCCGATCGGCTTTGGCAATCGCCAGGTTCTTGGGGACCACCTCGCCCATCACCACGTGGAAATAGCTGATCACCAGAAAGGAGAGCACCAGGCTCAGCGCGTGCAGCAGCGGGGCGGTCCCCGCGGTCACTACGGGATGAAACGCCGAAACAAGAATATTGTAGAGTGTGTTTTCTCCGGCCCACCCCAGGCCGAGGCTGGCCAGCGTCACGCCCACCTGCGTAACCGACAGGAGCCGGCCGGGATTGGAAAGCAGATTGAGCGCGGCCTGCGCACCCGCCTGTCCGGATTCGGACATCTGGCGCAGGCGGGAATGACGAACGGACAGGAGCGCCACTTCTGCGGCCGCGAAAAAGCCATTGATGGCGATCAGCAGAATGACCAGCAGAACGCGCAGTGGGGAATCAGACACGTACTTACGAAAATATTCCGGCGAAGCATAACCATCTTCGCCGGCGTGCGTCTATTTAAGTAACCAACTAACTCCGTTACGTAGGTGGGCGCTCACCTCTGTATCCCAGGTGGCGCCCATTTTTCATTAGATTGTAGACCAAAGATAATCCGGTGTATACAGCTATTCCCGACTGTGTGCCATCGTACACCGGGAACCCGCTATCATGGTTCCTTAACGCCTGCTGATGAGTTCCTCCGTACTCGCGAGAGTCGTTCGATATGTAAATATCGCGATCGCTGTCGCGCTGGCCGCCGCCTTGTGCCTGGTCTACTGGTTCGCCTGGCGGCCGCTGCCGCAGCGCTCCGGAACCATCACCGCGCCAGTGACCGCGCCCGTTTCCGTAGCCTTCGATGCGCTGGGCGAGCCGCACATTCGGGCAGCGAACCTGGATGACGCCCTCTTCGTGCAGGGGTACGTCACGGCGCAGGACCGCCTCTTTCAGATGGACGGCCTGCGGCGATACTCCAGCGGCGAGTTGGCTGAAGTGTTCGGGCCGGCGCTTCTGGCTACCGACGAGGAGTCGCGCCGGTTGCGGCTGCGGCGCATTGCCGAAGACGCCTACGGCAAACTCCCCACGTCCGACCGCGCCGCCTTCGCCGCCTACACGCGCGGTGTGAACGCCTTTATTTCCACCCACCTGGACCGCCTGCCGCTGGAATTCTCGCTGCTCGGATACCAGCCGCGCCCTTGGAGCGTCATCGATTCGCTGCTCATCTGCCTGCACATGTTTCGTACGCTTACCAACACCTGGCGCAACGACGCAATCAAACACGACATGCTGCTCAGTGGCGATCGCGACAAGGTGGGGTTCCTGTTTCCCACGGGAGCGGGCATGGCGATTCCGCCTGGTTCCAACTCCTGGGTGGTGGCCGGCAGCCGGACCGCTTCGGGCAAGCCCATCCTGTCGAACGACATGCACCTGGAGTATTCGCTTCCGGGCATCTGGTACATGGCGCACCTGCAGGCTCCCGGGCTGGATGTCGCGGGCGTTTCTCTGCCCGGAACGCCGGGGATCGCAGTGGGGCACAACCAGCGCATCGCGTGGGGCATCACCAACCTGCAATTCGACGTGCAGGACCTCTACATCGAGCGCTTCGACGAACGCACCGGCCGCTATCTCTATCGCGGGCAGGTGGAGCAGGCTCGCCCCGAGCGCGAACTCGTGCGCGTGAAGGGCAGGAGCGCGGTCGAGATGCTGATCTGGGTGACGCGCCACGGCCCGCTGTTCCTTTCCGAAAAAGGCGAGCACATGGCGCTGCGCTGGTCGATCGCGGTTCCCGGCGTGGTGCAGTACCCGGTGATTGATATCGACCGTGCCCGCAACTGGAGCGAATTCACAGCGGCGCTTTCGCGGTTCCCCCTGGGAACCAACTTCACGTATGCCGACGTTGACGGCAACATCGGCTACCACGTGGCCGGTATGCTGCCCAAGCGGGTGGGGTATGCGGGCGATGTGCCCGTGGATGGCTCCAGCGGGAAGTTCGATTGGGACGGCTTCATTCCCTTCGATCAGCTTCCCAACGCCTTCAACCCGCCCAGCGGCATCATCGAGACTTCCAACCAGGATCCGTTTCCGGCCGATTTCCCCTATCCCGTGAACGGAAACTTCGCGCCGCCGGATCGCGCCGTGCAGGCGCGCGCGCTGCTTTCGGCGCGCCAGGGGTGGCGCCCGGCGGATATGCTCTCCGTACAGAAAGACGTGTACGCGGCATTCGGGAAATTTCTGGCGGGGCAGCTGATCGCCGCCTGCGAAAAGCGGCATGCGCACAGCCCCTCGCTCGATCAGGCGGTTGCCGTGCTCCGCGCCTGGAACGGGCAGATGGAGAAAGACCAGGCGGCGCCCCTGATCATCGCTCTGGCGTTTCTGCACGTGCGCAGTTCAGTGGCCGATCTCGCTTCGGGCGGGCACGGCGAAGCCTACGACTTTCCCATGGGTGTAACGGCGGTCGAGAGACTGCTGCGCGAACGGCCCGCGGGGTGGTTCCGCGATTACGACGAAATGCTGCTGCGCGCCTTCATCGATGCGCTCGACGAAGGGCAGCGCATGCAGGGCCACGACATCAAGCGGTGGGTCTACGGCAAGTATCTCAACCTGACCATCGAGAATCCCGTGATCCATCACCTGCCGTGGATCGGAAAGCGCTTCGACCTGGGGCCGGTCCCCATGAGCGGATGGAACACCACCGTGCGCCAAACCACGACGAAACTGGCGCCTTCCATGCGCATGAACGCCGACCTGGCGAACTGGGACGACTCGCTGCTGAATATCGAGACCGGCCAGTCCGGGCAGATTCTTTCCAGCCACTACCGCGACCAGTGGTGGGACTGGTACTACGTGCACAGCTACCCGATGCAGTTCGGCACGGTGAAAGCCAAAAGCCGGTTGGAGTTCCACCCGTGAAGACAATACAATCGTAGGGGCGCCTATGTTTGCATGGCTGTTTTCCGACCCGCTGCCGGTGGGAACGCCGGCTCCCGATTTCTCCCTTCCCGACGATAGCGGTCACATTGTGAAGCTTTCGCAGTTGCGTCCCACCCCGGTGGTGCTCGTCTTTTATCCGGGTGACGATACCCCCGGCTGCACCAGGCAGCTTTGCGAGTTCCGCGACGATTGGAAAGACTTGCGCGCGCGCGGTGTGCGGCTTTTCGGCGTGAACCCGCAGAGCGCGGCCAAGCATCAGCATTTCCGCGACAAATTCCACTTTCCGTTTCCGCTGCTGGTGGACAAAGGCCAGAAAGTCGCGGCACTCTACAATGCTTCCGGGCTGATCGTCAAGCGAACCGTATACCTGATCGGAGGCGACGGCAAGATCCGCTTTGCGCACCGGGGAAAGCCGGCGCCCGCGGAAGTGCTGAAAGCGCTCTAGCCGATGAAGTTGCCGCGCGTCTACCCCATTCTCGATTCCGGCGCCCTGGAAGCGTGCGGAGTGCGCCCGGAAACCGCGGCCGCAGCGTGGATCGAAGGCGGTGCGGAGATCCTGCAGATCCGCCACAAAGCGCACTGGAGCCGTGATTTTTTCGAACGCGCCCGCGAGATCGCCCGCATGTGCCGCGAAGCCGGCGTGACTCTGGTCGTCAATGATCGCGCCGATTTTGCCATGCTCCTGTCCGCCGGCCTGCACGTCGGGCAGGACGATCTGCCTCCGCGCGATGCCCGTACCTTGATGGGGCCGGACGCCGTGATCGGATTTTCCAGCCACAATCCCAGCCAGCTTTGCGCCGCCGGCGGCGAACCCGTGGACTATGTGGCGCTGGGCCCGGTATTCGCGACCGCATCCAAGCTGAATCCCGACCCGGTCGTAGGCGTGGAGGAGTTCGCGCGATGCCGCTCCTTAATCGAGAAACCCCTGGTAGCAATCGGCGGCATCTCCCTGGAAAATGCACCCGACGTCTGGAACGCCGGCGCCGATTCCGTAGCCCTGATCGCCGCCCTGGTGCCCCCAGCCGCCACCGCCCTCACCCTGCGCCGCCGCATGGAAGACTGGCAACGCCTGGCGAAAGAGAATCGGCGGCACGAATGAACAAAAACGTTTTATCCGTGTTCATTCGTGTTCATTCGTGGCCATTTCTTACCCGCGCCGCTTTCCCTTACGAGAGCGGCAAAACCTTTCTCCCGTGAACCGTATTCACCAGGGTTGCCGTCGCGACATACCAGGCAACTAGTCCGGTAGCGAAGATCTCCCATCCGGCCACGGGCGCAGCCACAATCCCCATCGTCACGCCATCGAGCAGAACGAACGCCAGGAGCAGCAGCCAGAACAGTACCGACAGGAACTTGCCAACCCGGCTCACAGCCAGACAAAAGGCCAGCGTGAACAGCGTCCACATCAGGAAGAAGCCCAGCTCTTCGGAATGGCCCGCCGGAATTCCCGTTTTTGGCTGCACGTACAGCAGCACGAACAGCGACCACCAGAACGCGCCGTACGACATGAACGCGGACCCGCCGAAAATGCTTCCTTTTCTCAGGTCCACGATTCCGGCCAGAAGCTGTGCCGTCCCTCCGAACGCAATTGCCAGCGCCAGGGTTGGACCGGCGCTCCAGTAACCCACGTTATGGAGCCCCGTGGCCATGGTCGTCAGGCTGAAGCCCATCAGCCCGACCACCGCGGGATTGGCCCACCATTCCTTGCAGAACCCCGCATTTTGCAAAACACTCATGTCCGCGACTTCAGCTGCGTCTTTCATCGGGTTCCCTTTCTTCTCCGGTGCTACGCGCCGGAATCGGCCACTGCCAGCTCGATCTGCTGGATGCCGTCGGCATCTTCAAGAGTCGTCAAATCGCCCGGCGACTTGCCCTCGGCGATCGCTTTGATGGACCGGCGCAGCACTTTCCCGGAACGCGTCTTCGGAAGCTGCGCCACAAAATGCACATGAGCCGGCCGGCCGATCGCACCCAGAATGCCGTCCACCGCGGCCATCACTTCGGCTTCCAGGCGGACGCGGGATTCGTGGCTCGCAATCGCAGCAGCGTTCTTCACCACCGCGAAAGCCAGCGGCTTCTGCCCCTTCAACTCGTCGGCGACCCCCACCACCGCCACTTCCGCGATGGCCGGATGAGAGCTTACGGCCTCTTCGATTTCGCGCGTGCCCAGGCGGTGCCCGGCGACATTAATCACGTCGTCGGTGCGGCCGAGGATGAAATAGTAGCCGTCTTCATCGCGGATGCCCCAGTCGAACGTGGTGTAGATCAGGCGGCCCGTGAAACTGGTGAAGTAGGTTTCACGAAACCGTTCGTCCTGGCCCCACACGGTGCTCATGCAGCCGGGCGGCAGGGGCGGCACCACGCACACCACGCCCTTTTCATTGGCGCCCAATTCTTCCCCGGAGCCGGCTTCGAGCAGACGCACGTCGTAGCCGTACGCCGGAAACGAGGGGCTGCCGAACTTAACCGGAAGGCTTTCCACGCCCGGAAATCCGCTGATCAGCGCCCAGCCGGTTTCGGTTTGCCAGAAGTGATCGTAGACCGGCTTGCCCAGCGCTTCGGCGATCCACCGTGCGGTCGGCTCATCCAGCGGCTCGCCGGCCAGGAACAGGTGCCGCAGGCTGGAGAGATCGTAAGCGGTCAGGTACGCCGGGTCCTGCTTCTTCAGCACGCGAATGGCGGTCGGTGAGGAAAACATCACGCTGACCTTGTAATCCTGCACGATTCGCCACCAGATGCCGGCGTCCGGGCGGATCGGCAGCCCTTCGTACACCACCGATGCGACGCCCGAGATCAGCGGCCCATAAACGACATACGAATGGCCGACGACCCAGCCGATATCGGAAGTCGCAAAGTACGTCTCCCCCGGGCGCGCGTCGTAAATGTGCCTCATGGATGCCGCCAGGGCGACGGCGTAACCTCCCGTATCGCGCTGCACGCCTTTGGGCCTCCCGGTGGTCCCCGAGGTATAGAGAATGTACGAGGGATGGCTCGACTCCACCCACACGCAGGGCACTTGCGCGTCCATGTGCTGCGCGCGGAGCGTGGCGTAATCCAGGTCGCGGCCGGGTACGATGTCCATCACCCGGTCCAGCCCGCGATTGACCAGCAGCACCTGCGAGGGCGGCGTCTGTGCGAGCAGCAGCGCTTCATCCACGAGCGGCTTGTAGCGGATGGTCTTTCCGCCGCGCATTCCGGCATCGGCAGTGATCATCAGTTTCGGCCGGGCATCGTCGATGCGCGTGGCCAGCGAATGCGGTGCAAATCCGCCGAATACCACCGAATGGATCGCGCCCAGCCGCACCGTCGCGAGCATGGCGAAAACGGCCTCCGGGATCATCGGCATGTAGATGAGCACGCGGTCGCCCTTGCCGATTCCCAGGCTTTGCAGCACCGCGGCCATGCGCATCACTTCGGTGTGCAGCTCGCCATACGTGTAGACCCTCTCGTCGCCTGTTTCCGTCGAAATGTAGATCAGCGCCCGCTGATCGGCGCGCGCGGCAAGGTGCCGGTCCACGGCGTTATAGCAGAGGTTGGTTTCGCCGCCGGCGAACCACTTGGCGAAAGGCGGCGAGGAGTAGTCCAGCACCTGCGCGAACGGCTTGTGCCAGTCAATGAAAGCGGCCTGTTCCGCCCAGAACTCCTCGCGATGCTCGATGGAGCGGCGGTGAAACTCGCGATAGCCCATGGTTCCCTCCCTACCGGTTGTGCACCGGCTCGAACCGATCGGCCATCAGTTCGGCGGTGTGCCGCACTTCCAGCGGTACCCCGGCTTTGTCGAGCCCGCCGCGGATCTGCATCGCGCAGCCCGGGCAATCCAGGGCGACAATTTGCGCCCCGGTCTTCTGAATGTTGACCAGCTTGTGCTGCAGAATGGGCGCGGAAATCTCCGGCAGCTTCAGCGAGTAGGATCCACCCATGCCGCAGCAGATATCGGATTCGTACATCTCCGCCAGCTCGTAGCCGGCCGCGGCCAGAAGCTGGCGCGGCTGGCGATCGGCCTTGAGAGTCTTCTTGAGATGGCAGGAATCGTGATAAGTGATTTTGGCGAGGTGGTCGCCTTCTTTGAGAGTCAGGCGGCCTTCGTCCACCAGCCTCTTCGCCAGGGTGGAGAAATCGATCACCCTGGCAGCCAAGGCTTCGGCGCGCGGCATCGCCCCCCGCATGTCCAGGGCTGCAAACGTCTTGGCGTAATCGTGTTTCAGCGCCACGGTGCAGGTCGGGCAGGCGGAAACCACCCAATCGGCGCCATCCTCCAGCAGCGCGTCGATATTGGCTGTCGCATTTCCAGCGGCCGTTTCATACGCGCCGGAGAAGCGCGCGGGCGCGCCGCAGCAGGTCTGGCCTTCGGGAAAGACGACCTCGATCCCGGCTTTGTTCAGCGTCTTTACCACTGCTTCGCCGGTCTCGGGATAGGCGAAATCGATCAGGCACCCGGCATAGAACGCCGCTTTCTCGCGGCACGCGGGCTGCGCGATCTTCGGGAAGCGGTCGCGAAACGGCTCTTCGGCGATGGCGGGCAGGCTGCGGAACTGGCACAGGTCGGAGAGGAACATGGGCAGGTGGCGGATGAACCCGTCTTTCGCAAAAGGCCTCTGGGCCGCCGCCGCCGCGCGCAGCATGCCGTGAAAAACGCGCCGGTTGTTGACGATTCCGAACGCCGCCTTTTCCTTGAAGCTGGCCCCCTGTTCTTTCACCAGCCGCCGCCGCAGCTCCAGAATCAGATCGGGAATCGGAACCTTGCCCGGGCAGACATCCACACAATTGCCGCATTGGATGCACAGTCCCTGAATCTCTTCCGATTTCTTCAGCTCCTCGAACCACGCGGTGAGAATGGTGCCGATGCCGCCGGTATAAGTCTTGCCGAAGACGTGCCCGCCCACCAGCCGGAACACCGGGCAGACGTTCAGGCAGGAGGCGCAGCGGATGCACTGCAGCGCCTCTTTGAACATCGGGTCGTCGCGCATCTCCGTGCGATGGTTGTCCATCAGCACGATGTGCAGGTCCTTCAGGCTGCCATCCGTGTTGGGGGAGGGACCGGTGATGATGGAGACGTAGCTCGTGAGCAGCTGCGCGGTGGCGCTGCGCGGCAGAGCCTTCAGAATGGGTAGCACGTCGGCAAAACGCGCCACCAGTTTTTCCACCCCGACGATGGCCACGTGTGTGCGCGGCAGGGTTGTCACCAGCCGCGCATTGCCTTCATTGGTGATGATGACGATGCTTCCGGTTTCCGCCACCGCGATATTGGCGCCACTGATGCCGATACCGGCTTCCAGGAATTTGCCGCGCAGTTCGTTGCGCGCGAGCTTCACCAGTGCCGGGATATCCGCCGCCAGGCGCTGCTTGACCTCTTTGCTGAAGACCTCGGCCACCTGCTCTTTGGTCATGTGAATCGCGGGCATGACCATGTGGGACGGCCGCTCTCCGGCGAGCTGCACGATCCATTCGCCCAGGTCCGTCTCGCTGACCGCGATCCCCGCTTCTCCCAGATGCCGGTTGAGATGGATCTCCTCCGAGGCCATGGATTTCGACTTCACGACACTCCGCACCCCGTTCGCCCGCGCCAGGTTGAGAATGTACTCGTTGACGGCCTGCGGATCCCGCGTGCGGAATACTTTGGCGCCGCGCGCTTCTGCATTCCTGCGGAACGCTTCCGCCAGTTCCTCGAAGTGCGCCGCGGCGTACGACTTCAGTTCCGCGATGCGGCCGCGCACCTCTTCGAAATCCACGCCTTCGTACGCCTTGGCCCGGCTTACGCGATAGGCCTCGGAGAAGCGGCCCAGAGCGCCCGTCAGGTTGGCATTGTTCACCGCGGAGTGAATCGATTTCCGAAACGCTGTGCTCATCGCCTGCTCTCCAGTTCGTCCACGAACACGATGATCAGCCGCGCGGGGCCGTGGACCCCGATGGTCAGCACGCGCTCGATATCGGCCGTGCGGCTCGGTCCCGTGATCATCGAGATGTAACCGCAGCGGTCGGGATGGATGCGAGCCAGGGCACCGGCCATATCGGGCGCAAGCCCGGCGGTGGGCACGATCGCGACATGAATCGCGGGCAAGGCCGATGCGAGGCGGCGCTCTACGGGTGTAGCGTCGGTGACGAGCGTGCCGGTATCGGCAACCGCCAACTCGAGCTCGGTGATCCCGATCTTCGAGCCCTCGGCGGCCTCGCGCGTCACGTCGAACGCCAGGCCGGGCACCTCGTCGGCCAGCCGTCCGCGGTCCACACCATCCAGCAGCGCTCCGTTGACCCAGACGGCGCGCGACTGGTGAACGTCGGCGATATTCTCCGCGCGCAGAAAATCCAGGATGAATTCGCGCGCCGCGGTTTTACCGGCGAAGCGGTGGACCTCGGCGCTGACCGCTTCGGCCCGGCTTTTGAAAACCTCAAACAGTTCCGCCATGCGACTCCTCCTGCCGTTCCGCGCGATAAGCGTCCGCCAGAATCGAAATCGTGTGCCGCACTCTTTGCCGGGCGCCGAAGCGGTGCGTGGCATCCAGAAGCTGCATCATGCATGCCGGGCAGCCGGTGGCGATCTTGGCGGCTCCGGTAGCCGCGGCATCCTCCGCTTTACGTTTCGCAATGGCCGAAGACGTGTCGAAGTGGGTCAGCCCATATGACCCGCCGCTGCCGCAGCAGGCATCCGGCCTGGCCATCTCCTTGAAAATCAGGCCGGGAATGGACTGCAGAATCTCGCGCGGTTCTCGCGCAACCCTCATCGATTTCTTCAGGTGGCACGAGTCGTGATACGTCACCACCGTTTCGACGCGGCCCTTGGGCACTCGATAACCGGCGACGCCGGTGAGGAACGCGCAGATGTCGTGCGTGCGCCCGGCCCAGTAGGCGGCTCTTCCAGCGTACGCCGCATCGTCCGCCAGCAGCCGCGGAAATTCGTGCTGCCACGCCGCGCCGCAGGAGCCGCATCCGGTCACGATGTACGCGGCGCCGCTGCGGTCCATGGCGTCGATATTGTTGCGCGCCAGCGTGCGCGCGGTCGTCTCATCGCCGTGCACCATCACCGGCGTGCCGCAGCACTGCTGGTCCTTGGGAATCGCGGCTTCGATCCCGTTCGTTTGCAGCACCTCGAGCAGATCGAGGCCGGTCTCGGGATAGAAATAGTGCATCGAGCAGCCTGTGAAGAAGGCCACGCGCATGCGTGGCGCGGCCGCCGCAATTGTCTCCGGAACGCGCTCGCGCAGCGGGTTGGTGGTGGGGGCGGGGAACATCCGCCCGCCACCCGCCACTGCGCCGTTCCCCAGAATCGTGAAGGGCGAGCGCGGCGAAACCGCGCGGTCGCGGGGATGAGAGCGGAACGCCAGCCCGTGCAGAGCGGCGCCCGCCTTCATGGCCCTGTCCATGACACCCGGCTCTTTGAGCGCGCCGAAGATGGCCGCCTTTAACCACGGCAGCCCCTTCTTTTCCGCAATGGCGGTGCGCAGCCCGAGCATGATGTGGTCGAACCGCACCCCCGAAGGGCACGCCTGCATACACGACTTGCAGACCAGGCAGTTGAATAAAGTCTCGATGACTTCCGGATCGTCCAGTTCCAGGTCGCGCGCGATCACCGCTTCGGCGATGCCGATTTTGCCGCGCGCCACGGCCGCTTCCCGCTTCTCCGCCGCGTAGACCGGGCAGACCGACATGCACATGCCGCAGCGCATGCACTTGTCGAGTTCCGCCTGCAGCCGGGCGATCTCACCGTCCCGCATGCGCGGCCTCTCTGGCGGGCACAAGCTTGCCCGGATTGAGCAGATGGTCGGGATCGAGCGCGTCCTTGATGCTGCGCATCAAATCCAGACCGCTGTCGCCGATCTCCTTGCCCAGAAACCGCATCTTGGCGATCCCGATGCCGTGTTCGCCGGAAAGCGTTCCGCCGAAGCGCAGCGCGGCATCGAAGATCTCTTCCACCGCCCGATGCACGCGCGCCATCTCATTGGCATCGTTTTTATCGGCCAGGATGGTGGGGTGCAGGTTGCCGTCGCCAGCATGGCCGAAGGTGCCCAGCGCCAGGTCATATTTGCGCCCGATTGCGGCGCAGGCGAGCAGCATTTCCGTGATGCGGCTGCGCGGAACCGTGGCGTCCTCCAGCACGACCGTGTTGTTCAGCGAGGCCAGCGCCGGCAGCGCGGCCCGGCGCGCGGCCCAGAGCTGATCGCGCTCGGCATCGCTGTTGGCGAGTCGCAGCTCGCCGTGGTTGGCGGCCACGGTCTGGATCACCGCTTCCGCCTCCCGTTCCACTACGGCTTCCGCCATGCCGTCCACTTCGATCAGCAGCAGCGCCTCGGCGCCGGTCGGCAGGCCCACGTGAGCGTATGCCTCCACGGTTTCGATGGTCTTGCGATCGAGAATCTCCAGCGTTGCCGGGATCACTTGCGCGCGAATGATGCCGGCTACCGTGTTGCCCGCGTCTTCGATGGCGCCGTATGTCGCCAGCATGGTGCGGCGGAACCGGGGCGCGGGAATCAGCTTCACGGTGATTTCCGTGATGATTCCCAGGGTGCCTTCGGAGCCCACAAACAGGCTGGAAAAGTCGTAGGCCGTGACGTTCTTGACGGTTTTGCCCCCGAACCGCACCAGGTCGCCGTTGGCCAGCACCACTTCCATTCCCATCACGTAGTGCTTTGTCACTCCATACTTGAGGCCGCGCAGGCCGCCGGAATTCTCCGCCACCGAACCGCCCATGGTGGCCGTGTTGACCGTGCCGGGGTCCGGCGGATAGAGCAGGCCGTGCGGAGCCACCGCGTTGTTCAGCTCCTGAATCACGACGCCCGGCTGCACCGTGGCGGTCAGATTTTCCGCGTCTACTTCCAGAATCCGGTTCATGCGCTGGAAGGAAAGCACAATGCCGCCTTCCAGTGGAATGGCGCCGCCGCTCAGGTTCGTGCCGGCGCCTCGCGGATAAATCGCGGCGCCGCGCGCCCGAGCCAGCCGGACGATACCGCGGATCTCTTCGGCGCTGCCCGGCATCACCACCACGTCGGGAATCTTCCGCGGCACGTCGGCCGTGGCGTCATAACTATATGCCACCAGGTCGGCCTTGCGGGTCAGCACGTGGCCGCTGCCGGCGATAGCCTCGAGTTGCGCGGCGAGAGATTGGGGCATCGGTATTTCCTCGGCAATGCAAAAGACGCCGCTCCCTCCCGGTCGCGAGAGGAAGCGGCGCCGGTCTCAGAAGTAAAACACCTGCAACTGCATGGTGATTTCGTTGCTCGGGCGGATGGGTGAACCGTTCTGCGGCAGCGCCCGCGTATACTGCAGCGTCCACTTCAGGTTCTGGGCGTGGATATAGTAATTCGCGCCCGTGCCCCAGCGGTTGATGTCTTTGGTGTTGTTGACCGCGGCCACGAAATTCTGCGATTCGAACTTGGCGAACGGCTGGATCTTGGCTTTGTGGAAGTAATAGGCGGCTTCCAGAAGGTAGTCGTTCTGGTCGGGAACGGCGGTGAACTTGTTGCGGCCGTCCCAGTGGAAGAAGTTGGCGTTGAGGCCGATTTCATCGCCCCCGTTGACCGGCGTATCGTTGGCCAGGTTGGCCGTTTCCGAGCGGTAGCTGCCCTGTTTGTCCCCGCCCACGTCGATCGCCAGAATCTTGCGCTTGCCGAGAGCCGTGCCGGCATACGCGTACTCTTTTTCGGGCGAGAAGAAATCGTACTGCAGATAGAGCGCCGGGCGCGGCGCATTGCGTCCGTTGGCGTCGCGTTCGCCCGCGAAAATGCCGCCGCGGTATTGCAGATGGTCGTGCAGGAAATAGCCGCGTGCCTGGAAGCCCACATCGCGCAGCGCCGATTCCATCAAGGATCCATTCGCCACCGTCGCCATGGGGCTGATGTTTACCGTGTAGAAGCTCAGGGTGGATTGCAGCCCCTGGCGGGAATTCGGCACCAGCATTTCGCCGCCCGAAAACTCCAGCGCGGTGTTGACCTTGTACGCCACCCAGGCGTCCTGAATGACGAAGCCGGGTGAAGTCGAATTGCCGGTTGTCAGGCTCTTGGTGGCCGTCGAACCCGCGGGCGAAAGACCCAGCTTCGGATCGTCAGTCTGGAAGAAGAAGCTGATGTTGTCGCCAATCGTGCCGCCCATCATGAGCCGGGCGCGCAGCAGGTAGAAATTCTGCGCGTAGCCCTGGTGGCCCGCCGAAGGCGCCGTGGCATCCTGCGTCCAATCGGCCCAGAACTGTCCCTGGAAGCCGAACTTGAGGGTGACGTCTTCATTCTTCACCTGAAGCTGGGCCGAAGCCGGCGCGGCAAAGAGCGCGAGCATCACCACGCACGCCATTGCGCTAAGCAGCGCACGTTGAGAATAAGAATTAAGCATGTTTACTCCTGTTGTCTGCTGTCGTTGTCTGCGGTGCGAACGCAAGCTCACTTCGCCACCATCGGAATCATCCAGGGAAATACGTATGCGATGAGGAAGACCGCCGTGCCTACCAGGCCGGCGAGCACAATGCTGTGCAGGAATACATAACGCAGAATGCTTCCTTCGTTGCCTTGCTGTCCCGTGGCCACGCCGGCCACCACGATGCTTTGGGCGTCGATCATTTTGCCCATCACGCCGCCGGCACTGTTCGCCGAAGCGGCCAGAATCGGTGAAACCCCCACCTGCCGGGCCGTGATCTGCTGCAATCCGCCGAAGAGCACGTTGGACGAGGTGTCGCTGCCCGTCAAAGCCACACCCAGCCAGCCGAGCAGCGGCGAGAAGAAGGGAAAGAGAGCCCCGGTGCTGGCGAATGCCAGCCCCATGGTGGCGTCCAGTCCGGCGTAGCGCGTCGAATACCCCAGCGCCAGCATGGCGCCGATGGTCAGCAGCGATTTGCGGATGCGCTTGAGGGTTCCACAGAAAATCCAGAACAGGTTGCGCGGCGTGAAGCCGGCCAGCAACCCGCCCAGGAAGCCCGCCAACAGCAGGCTGGTGCCGGTCGCCGAGGCCCAGTTGAAGGTGAAGATTGCCGGTTCGACGGCCGATTTCGCCACCACCGGGGGCGTGCGCGTCACCGCTTTATGCAGCAGGGGAACCGTGATGTTGCGGACCGAAATGCCGGTCAGAAAATTGGGATGGCCCGCGGTTCCGCCGTTGAGGAACGTCTTCACCGGGGTGAGGCCCCACACAAAAACAAAGAGCGAGAGCAGAATCCAGGGCATCCAGGCGCGGAACTTGCGGCCGCTCGAGTGCTCCCGCCGGTTGGCGTGTTCGCGCGCGCGGTCGGCGCCGTTCTCGTGTTCGAAGCTCCAAATGGTCTCTGGCTGCCAGACCTTCAGCAGAATGACCAGCGCCAGCATGGAAACCACCGACGCACCGATTGCCGCCAGCGACGGCCCCACGTAGTTGCTGATCACGTACTGGGTGGCGCCAAAGGTGACACCCGTGGTCAGGCAGGCGGGCCAGACTTCGATCGTGGACTTGCGGCCGCACATGGTCCACACCACCCAGAACGGGACCGCTACGCAGAACAACACCAGGATTCGCCCTACCATGGCACTCAGTGCATCCACCGGCAGGCCGGTGACCGTAGCTAGGGTGATCACCGGGATGCCCAGTGCTCCGAAAGCCACCGGGGCGGTATTGGCGATCAGCGCCAGGCCGGCTGCCTGCAGTGGGCGAAAGCCCAGACCAATGAGCATGGCGGCGGAAATCGCCACCGGCGTTCCAAATCCCGCCGCGCCTTCAATGAATGCGCCAAAGCAGAAGGCGATGAGCAGTACCTGCACGCGGCGATCGCTGCCGATCCCGGCAATGGTGTCTTTTACAATATCGAAATCGCCCGATTTGAGAGTTACGTCATAAACGAAGATCGCGCCCAACACGATCCAGCCGATCGGGAAGAGCCCATATGCGGCGCCCATCAGGGCCGCGGAACCCGCCAGCGGCGCGGGCATTCCGAACACCGCAACGGCCACCAGGAGGGAAGTGGCCAGACCGGACAACGCAGCCCAGTGGGCCTTGACGTGTCCGAATGCGAGCAGCCCCAACAGAACAACCACCGGAAGGGCCGCTACCAGGGCCGACAGCCCCAGGCTGCCCGCCACCGGAGTATAAATTTGAGTCCAACTGAGCATTTAAGACCTTTTCATCTTTTTATCTGAATTTAGTAGCATATTTCCACAGTCCCTGCACCAACGTCAATCAGGTAAAACAACGAGCGAAAGCGTTGCCCGGAATTCTCCCGATAAGACGGGTGAATACCGGATACGCAGATTCCAAATTCCGTTGTCTGCGAAAAAGACAACAATGTTAACGAAACAATTGCTGCGTTCCGCCGTACACTAATCGAAGCTCAATGCCTGGTTCTGCGACTTTTCGGGATCCGGGAAATAACTGAGCGCGCCCTAGAGAGGAGGGAATTGTGAGATTTATCGTGATTGGGAACATCGGCAGCGATGCCGGGTACTGGGTGATTGACGCCAACGGGATTCATCACGTTGGCGGATGGGGAATCGAACAGATGGCCGAATTCTCGACGGCCACGCAGATCCTGCGCCAGGCGGTGCAATTGAAAACGCCGGGTCTGGCAGAGGCGGCCGTGAAGAGCGTGCTGGCGTTTGCCGAAGGACAACTCAAACAGAACCTCCAGGGTGGTGCGACGGGTCAGACCGTCGTTCTAGTCGCGTAGCACGCTTTCCGGCAAACGGTGAGCTTCAGCCTGTCATGCGGCCCTGCCCGTGTCGCGGGCTGAAGCTTGCCCTCTCCATGAACATGAATTTGGGCAACGGCAACGAGCGCCGCTACGGCGCGTGGCTGCGCGAACTGGATGCGTGGACCGAATACTGGGACATCTATCATCCGGAGAGCCGAGGCCGCTATTATTTCGGCGACGGCCACGAGGAACAGGGCCTGCTGACCCGTTTTTTGCCGCGCGAGCGGAAGCCGCCGGTCTTTCTCGCGTGGCGTCAGGCCGCACTTGGCGGCGACAGCGTGGACCGATTTGTCGAACAGGTCCGCGTGGCCGAGGTGGCCGAGGCGGTGCTTGAGGTGGATGCGCTCGTCGAACGCCTCTTCGGTAAGTATTTCGGAGATCCGGCCGCGTTCGCCACCCGCGCGGACTACCTGGAAGCGCTCTTCCGCTGCGGAACCGACACCCTGCCGCCCGATGACGAGCGTTACGCCTTGATTGCCGATACCGACTGGCGGAAGTCCACATCGGGTCGCAACATGATCGATAGTGACATCATGTGGTTCTGCTGGGCCATGCACACCGAGGCGGCGCAAGTGCTGCGCGGCGCCGAAGGCCAGGCGCGGCGGGCGCTGCAATTGGCCGGAGTGGCCGTCGGATGCTCGGCCAACTTCGCGTGGCGCGGCCACCGGCGCACGCGCGCCGAATACAAGCCCGACGAAGAGACCGCGGATCTCCTGCGCGAGCGAGGCCTGGTCTGGGCCGCGGACTTCTCGGCCGCCGCCCACGAAGTGCACGCTCTTTTTCGCATCCGGGAGTGGGGGCGCGCGTGATTCACACCGCGTCCGCGCCGCTTTCGACGCGGCAGGCGGGAGAGCCCGCGCCGCTTGCCGGCCGCAGCCAGCGCGTGTAGAGAGCGTGCAATCCGTACAGCGAGCAGCCCAGGGCCACCGCCAGCACCGCATTGACGGCCAGCACCGCGACGGCGGTCGCCAGGAAGGCAGCGCCATCCAGCGGGTTCATCTTCGGCAGCCTGCGCCAGGCGCCCCAGTCGAGCAGGCAGATTCCCATCCACGCGGTGACACCCGCGAGCGCCGGCAGAGGGATGTGCGAAACGAAGCCCGCCCCGGCCCACAGAATGACACCCAGAAACACGGCGTGCAGCAGGTTGGCCAGGCGCGTGGTGCCGCCGCAGCGCACCACCGCCAGGCTGCGCGCCGGAATCCCTACGCTGAGCGGCGCGCCGAACATGCCGGCGCACACATTGGCAATCCCGTACGCGCCCAGTTCGCTATCGGCATCGCTCGTGCGCATACGCTTGTGCCGGCCGCGAAAATGCTCCACCACGCGCGAAGTGATCAGGATATTGACTGAAGAGACAAAGGCCAGGGCGAGCGCCGATGGCAGCACGGTGAAGACATCGCCCGGCTGCCAGGAGAAACCGGCGAACGGCGGCAGGCTCGCCGGAAGCGCGCCCACCTCGGCTTCGTGCAGCCCGCCGATGCGCGCCAGCACGATCGCCGCGACCAGTCCCGCCAGTGGAGCCGGCGCGCGCGGTGAGATGCGGGCGGTCAGCGACGCCGCCAGCGCCACCGTAACGCCCAGCACGAGCGGCGCCCAGCGCGTTTCTCCGACATGGCTGATGACCGCCGCCAGTTGCGCCAGCGTCGAACCGGCGCCACGCGCCATCCCTTCCGGCAGCCCCAGAATGACATCCGACTGCGACACCAGCATCATGGCGCCGATTCCGCACGAGAATCCCGTGACCACGGCGTGGGGAACGCGCGTCACATAACGCCCCAGATGCAGGACGCAGAACCCCATCATGATGACGCTGGCCACAATGCAGACTTTGGCGGCGCCGCCGGCCCCTTGCCCCCGAACGGCCATGGCAATAAACGGGACGGTTACACTGGCAGTGCCGCCAATCAAAACCGGATTGCGGCCCAGCAGCGCGATGATCGGCGCCGTGAGAATCGATGTAAATACTCCCAGGACGGGCGGCAGACCCATGAGCGAAGCCATCGCGAGGCCGTAAGGCAGCGCGATCAGGGCGGCCACCAGCCCGCCCGAACAATCGCCCAGAAAACGCGTCCAGCCGTATCCTTTACCAGCCGTCAAGCCGACATCACCTTCAGAAATGCCGTCTTGAATTTGTTCATTTCCTCTTGTGTCCCGATGGAAACCCGCACATAGGTGGGCCAACTCTTCCAGACGCGCCCGATGTATATCTTCTCCTTGCGCATGGCAGCCACGATCTGTTCGCCCGGCCGCCCCGTATCCACCATGAATTTATTGGAGACCGAGGGCGCATATTTGAAACTGTGTTTATCGAGGAATGCGAACACGTCCGCGCGCACGTCGGCAATGATTTTTCGCCGCTCGGGCACCAGTGTCTTCACCTTCAGACTGGCGGTAGCGCCCGCCATTCCCGTCACCGGCAGTGCGCCGGCCGTGTAGGGCCGGATTTTCTCCAGCAGGTCCGGACGCGCCAGCGCCGCGCCCGCGCGCAGTCCGGCCATGCCGTAGATTTTCGAAAACGTCCGCAACAGGATGACATCTTGATCCCGAGCCACAAAGGGCGTGCAGAAGGGTGCGCCGGCGATGTGGGTATACGCTTCGTCCACCATCAGAATGCTGCCCTTGGGCTTGTTTTCGAGCAGCCATTCGATCTCTTCGTGAGGCGTCAGCGTGCCGGTCGGGTTATTGGGGTTGCAGACATAGATCAGGCCCGCGTTTGGGCTGGCCGCCGCCATGGCCCTCACATCGTGCGCATAGGTTTTGGTGAGGGGCACGCGAATCACTTTGGCGCCGATGAATTGGGCGGCGCGCTCGCCGGCTTCGTATCCCGGATCGGCCACCACGAACGGCTTCGAAGGCGAGGTGAACGCCAGCACCGCCTGGTGAAGCGGCGCGCTCGAACCGGCGTAGGGCTGAACGTAATTGGCTTTCAGCCCCTCCTGCTCGGCCATCAGGTCCTGAAACCCGAAGGTCTCTTCGTACAGGTACCGGCCGCCGCGCTGCACGATGTTGTGGATGGCCTCGGCCGCTTCCGCGCACGGTCCCAGCGGGTTTTCATTGGCATTGATTCTGACGGCATCCGGCGGAATGGGACCGCGAATGGCCGAAAGCTGCGCCATGGCCGGTTCGTTGTAAAAAGGAAGGGCGGCCCCGGCTGTCATCATCGCCGCAATGCGGCCGAAATTCCGCCGCGAAAAGCCGCGCTGCGCAAATGCGCGTTTCTGTTCTGCGCTTAGAGTGGAATGCATGTGCCCCCTCTCGAGATTGGCTTTGGATGGGCCCGGGAACGGCTCGATTCGGGGAGCAGATCCTCCGCCGACCCGGCGAAGAACCCGACTGGAATTACGAAGAATCGTAACAGCTTCTCTTCGGGGAGTCGAATTAATATAATTTATCCTGCAAATCAAAAGTATGAGCGTATCCCCGAATCCGAAGTTTGCCCTGGTTACCGGCGCCGGCAGCGGCATCGGCCGGGCCGTCGCCGTCGCCCTGCATGCGGCCGGCTATGCGGTGGCATTAGCTGGGCGGCGGCCCGCCGAACTGGAAGCCACCGCCGCCATGGCGGGCGATGGCGGCCGCATGCTGCCGGTCCCCACCGATGTCAGCGACCCGGCCGCCGTCGGCGCCCTGTTTGCCCGCGTCCGCGAAGAATTCGGCCGCCTCGACCTGCTGTTCAACAATGCCGGCACCGGCGCCCCGGGAGTTCCCATGGAGGACCTCTCGCTGGAGCAGTGGAATAAGGTGATTGGGGTGAACCTGACAGGGGTTTTTCTCTGCGCGCAGGAGGCCATTCGCATCATGAAAGCGCAGCAGCCTCGCGGTGGCCGCATCATCAATAACGGCTCCATCTCCGCCCACGCCCCGCGCCCCAATTCCGCGCCCTACACGGCCACCAAACACGCCATTACCGGACTGACCAAGTGCATTTCGCTGGATTGCCGCAAGCACGATATCGCCTGCGGCCAGATCGATATCGGCAATGCCGCCACCGAAATGACGGCCCGCATGGCGAAAGGCGTTCCGCAGGCCAACGGCGAGCTGGCCGTCGAACCGCGCATGGATGTGCGCCACGTTGCCGATGCCGTGGTCTATATGGCCGGACTGCCGCTCGATGCCAATGTGCAGTTCATGACCCTGATGGCCACCCGCATGCCCTTCGTCGGCCGCGGGTAACCGCGCCTCAGCCGATGAGGTGGCCCGGCGCCGAGAGCATCACGAACAGATTCCACACGATCAGCCCGCAATACCAATAGCTGGCCCACCGCATGAGGTGGTACTTCTTCGCATACACGCAGACGCCGCCCAGTCCGAACGCGACCACTTTGGATGCCACCACTCCGATTGCCGGGCCGGCATGCATCAGGACGCGAATGAACGGGCTGGCTTCGGCCGCTCCCAACTTGAAGCCCACCAGCGTGGTCAATAGGTCGAGCACCTGCAAATAAACGAAGAGTTGTACGGTTGACATCCGGGTTTCTTCCCAGTTTTTCTATCGGTGTCTGCCTGAAATCAGTTTAGCGTCTCTACGGGAAAAAGATAGCGTTACTTCCCCCGAATTGTACTAGTCATAGCCCCGGTTTTTGGTACAAATACAGGCATTTAGTATCCCGGTACTGTCTTGCGAAAAGACTGTGAACGGCCGCCCTCCCGACAATTAATCTATCCGGGGTTCGCCCGTCTTCTTATGAAGGATGATGCGAATTGCGCTGTTTCTCCTCACCGCCGCGGGCGCCGCTTTGTGCCAGCCTGCGGCCTCGCTGAAATTCGATGTCGCCGCCATCAAATTGAGCGCTCCCGGCCGCTTCGGCGGCAATCCCATGCTCGGAGACAACATCCATTTCACCCCGGACAGCCTGACGATGCGGCGGGTCACCCTCAAAGACTGTGTTGCGTGGGCTTATCACGTCTTCAGTTACCAGGTCAGCGGGCCGAATGGGATCGAGGGCGACCACTTCGATATCGCCGCCAAGTCCGCCGGTCCCGCGAGCGAGCAGGATCTCCGCGCGATGCTGCAAAGTCTGCTCGCCGATCGCTTCCAACTCGAATTGCATCGCCAGGTGAAGGAGGTGCAGGCGTTCGTGCTCACGGTGGGCAAGAACGGGCCCAAGTTTCACGAGTCGAAAACGCAAGGCGACGCCGATATCGAGCCCGACCAGAAGACCATGAGCGTGCAGGTACATCGCGTCCCGATCTCGCAACTGATCGACCCGCTGGCGCACATTTTCCAGATGCCGGTTGTCGACCGGACCGGCCTCAAGGGCCGCTACGATGTAGAAATCAGCGTCGCCAAATATATCCCCCAGGCGGGCGACAGGCCCGACCCACTGTCGATTATTCAAACGGCGCTCGAAGAAGAACTGGGGCTGAAATTGGAAGCCAAAAAGATGCCGGTGGACTTCCTGATTGTCGATCACGCCGCCAAAACCCCCACCGAAAATTGACTGCAAATTCCGCTGCGCGGACGTTATCCGGTGGTTTCCGGATCCCGCCAGCAGCCTTGCACGGGTCTGCTAAATTGGAAATCGGTGACTTCTGCGGGCACGTTTCCGTATCTGCTGCAAGAATCCGCCGGCCGCCGTTTTCCGCTCGCCGACGGGCAGTCCTGGGCCATCGGCCGGGGTGATGGCTGCGCCGTCATGCTCGACAGCCGGTCGGTCTCGCGTCTGCATGCGCTCATCCAGCGCCGCGACGCGGGCGACTTCTCGGTGGTCGACCTCGGCAGCCGCAACGGCTCGTTTCTCAACAATCGCCGCGTCAGCGTGCCGCAGGTGCTCAACGATGGCGACCGGCTCACCTTCGGCGATCAGGAACTGCGCTTCTGCTATCCCACGCGTCCCGACACCGCCGCGTCCGCGCCGGCCGCGGATTCGCGGAACGAACCCACTACCGCGCTGCACACGCACTCCCTCACTACGATTGTGGTGGTGGACATCCGCGATTTCACTCCGCTCGCCCGAACCGTTCCCGAAGCGGTCCTCTCGCAGGCCATCGGAACCTGGTTCCTGCGCGTCGGGCAGATCGCCCAGAGGCAGGGAAGCTGGGCGCAAAAGTATATCGGCGATGCCATGATGGCCGTGTGGGTGCATGACGACCTCACGCGTCTCGCCGGCGACCTGCTGCGCGCCCTGCGCTCAATCTGCGAAATCAATTCGGTTACTGCCGGGATCCACCAGACCCTGCCCCTGCCGGCGCAGTTGCGCATCGGCGCCGGCGTGAATACAGGGCCGGCCATCGTGGGCGGCTCCGATTACACCGCGCTGGGCGACACCGTCAACGCTGCTTTTCGCCTCGAAGCCGCGACCAAGGAACTCGGCCTCGGGGTGGCGCTTGGCGAGCGCACCTACAGTGAATTGCAGCCCGCGGCCGGCGCGTTTCTGCGCCGCGAAGTCAATCTGAAAGGCTACGACCTGCCCAGCGTCGCCTGGGCGATCTCTTTCGAAGACCTGCAGCACTTCGTGACGGGCCGCTAACCTTCGTAAACCAACCCCTGTAACCGATTGGTGAGTTGTTACTTCGGCGCCGGGCTCCGCATAATCGAAGGCGTGATCGGCGCCATCTTCACGGCCAATCCGTTCTTTGCGAGCTGCCTGGCATCCTCGCTCCTGATGCTGGCCTGGCGATGGTTTTCCAAAGACACAGGGATTCGGTGGGCGCAACTGCTGCTTCCGCCGGTCTGGTCGGTGGTTTCGACGTTCGTGCTGGGCGGCTGCGCGGTGTTCCTTCCCGTTACCCTGGACCGCTACCTCTTTGTGGCCGATGGCGCCTTCGGATTCCAGGCCTCGTTTGCCGGAGCGCAGTTCCTGCTGGCGCACCACTGGCTGCTGCATACCTGTGCGATCTGCTATTTCAACCTGCCGGCGGGCATGACGCTGGTGTACCTGTTGCTGCGCCGTTTTCGCACTCCGGCCGCGGCGTACGAATTTGTCCGTTTCGTAGTGTACCTGGCGGTGGCCGGAACCGCGCTCTACTTTGTCTGCCCGGCAGTCGGCCCCGGCGGCGCCTTCCCCGGCTATTTTCCCGGCCGCGTTCCGACCGGTATCACCCCGGTCGCGTCCGCCATGCCGTTCGGCGCGCGCAACTGCATGCCGTCTCTTCACACCGCCTGGATTCTCTGCCTGCTCTGGTGCGCGCCGCCCTTGGGACGCGCTTTTCGTGCTCTGCTCTGGGCCTTTTCCGCGTTCACTCTCCTGTACGCTCTTTCCGCCGGCGGCCACTACCTGGTGGATCTTGTGGTCGCGGTGCCGTTCACGCAGGCGGTGCGCCTGGCGGTGCGCTCGGAATGGCGCCGGCCGGCTCTGGCGTTCAGCGCGGCGACGGTTGTGCTGTGGCTGCTGCTGCTGCGCTATGGCATCGGACTTCTGACTGCACACGCGGCCGTGACGTACGCGTTCACGCTCCTCGCCCTGGCCTCGATTCCCGCCGGAGCGGCGCTGCGTTCCGCGGCTACTTCGCCGCCGGATGCTCGCGAGCCCGCGCCGACAACGGAGTGCGCAGCCGGATGACGTGTTCGCCGGTTTGTGCGTCGAAGCGGTAATCCAGCACCGCGTCCGCTGCGTCCAGCGCCGGCTCCGCCTCCACGGTCGGATTGCTGACGCTGATCTCGCCACTGTTGCGAATGCGCAGTTCGCTGCCCACCTGCATGGGAATGCGCGTGAAGCTTTGATGCGGCGTCATCTTCCCCTCCACGCTTATGGTCGCGCCGCCTGACCGCGTGGTCTGTGCCCTTGTTCACCGAAACCCCGCGCAGCCTCCGCGATTTGGTGTGAAACGTGTACCCCTACTCCAGTCGCGGATTTCTGCCGGCAGGGATGCATGAAACACCTGACCCATGTCCTTTTGGCCGTCTTCTGGAAACTGGGCGGTCCCGGACTGCTGGTGCTGGGCATTTTCGATTCCTCGTTTCTTTTCGCACCTTTGGGGAACGACCTGCTGGTGGTCGCCATGACCGCGCACTCGCACAGCGTAGCCTACATGCTCTACTACGCGGGCATGTCCACCGTCGGAAGCGTGCTCGGCTGTCTGCTGGTGGACCTGGTTCTTCGGCCCGCGGGCGAGCACGGTCTCGAGCGGCATCTCTCCCGCGCGCGCATCGATTACGTCAAGCGCAAGATCGCAAAAGACGCCTCCTGGGGGCTCGTTGTGGCTTCCATCGCCCCGCCGCCTTTTCCGTTCACGCCGTTTATCATGGCCGCAGCGGCCCTGCAATATCCGCGCCGCCGCATGCTGACCGTGGTGGGCATCGCGCGCATGGTGCGCTTCACCGCTCTCGGAGTGCTGGCGCTGATCTTCGGCCGGCGGATTCTGCGCTGGGTGGAGAGCGATGTGGTGGGCGGCATCATGATCGGTTTGATCGTGTTGTTCGTGGTCGGCAGCGTTGTCTCCGTCGTGGGCTGGATCCGCCGCAGCCGCAAAAGCGAGAAGGGATCCGGCCGGCGCAACCCGGTTTCCGCGCGCTAATTCCCGCCGGGGCCTGTCGATTTCCATTGCGTCGGCCGTCGTATTTACGTTAGGAGACTGATATGCCCCAATTCCTGCTACTGCTTCATCACCCCAATCCGGAGAGGTTTAAGAAACTTCCTCCGGACGAACTGCAAGCCGCCATTGCAAAGTACATGGCGTGGACGCAGAAGCCATTCAGCGTTTCAAGCAACCGTCTGGACCCGGATGGAGGGCGCGTGATGCGCCAGAATGGAGGGAGCCCGGTCGTCACAGATGGTCCGTTCGGTGAGACCAAGGAAGTTTGTGGAGGGTATTTCCTGATCGAGGCCGCCGATTATGACGATGCGGTCCGGCTCACATTGGACCATCCGCATCTGCAGCATGGCGGAACGATCGAAGTGCGGAAGATCTGGCAGCCCTGAAAAAAATGGGGGTGGCCGTTCTCAGGCCACCCCCGGCAGAGTGCAGCTTCGCGCCGCCCCTATCCCTTCGTTTTCGGAGGGTAGTGGTCGAACATTTCGTTGACCGCGTGATCCATCTTTTTGTCGTTCTTCTCGGGATTCTTGCCGGAAATCGCGTCCGATGCTTCGCCGCGCCAAACCAGTTGCTTCGACGAACCGTCGAACAGGTCCACCGTCAATTCACCGATCTTTCCCGGGACGGTTTCGGTCGTGGCTACGCCTCCGCCCAACCAGCTCGCGCGCCAGCCCCAGCCGGGGAAGCCGCCGTAAAACGTTTCCAGCGTATCCTGTTCACGCGTCCGCCCGAAAGCGGAAACTCCCAGGTCGCCGCCGGAATCCACGCGGGTCAGCCCCCTGGCCGCCAACGCGCTGTCCACGGCGTTTTCAATCCGTTCCTGCCACAGCGAATTGCCGGCGCGCACGCCGATCCACGAGTATGTGCGGTAGCGCGCGAAATCCGCATGATGATCGTAATCGGTCCTCACCGCGGCATAGATCATCCCTACGCATACCAGCGCCACTGGAAGAAGATATGAGAATCGCTTTTTCATGAACCTTTCTCTCCTCTGGTTATGAGATTCGGGCGGTCGCCATCATTTCGCACGCGCCGCCGGTCCTGACTCTCGACGGTGCAGTTGCCGCGCCACCGTGGCCCTCCGCACGCGTGCCCGCGGCCTGTGCCACCATAAGAACAATGAAGAAATCGTTCGTGGCGCGCGCGGTGTGTTTGGGCACTGTTTGCGCGGCCGCCGCCGCCGTTATGCCGGATCTCGCCCAGCTTCAACAAATGACCGCGCGCTTTGCGCCGGTGAAACTGCAATACGACGAATCCACCCTCTCGCCCGGAGACCGCAACGCGCTGCATAAACTCGTGGATGCCGCGCGCGTGATCAACGCCATTTTTATGGACCAGGCCTGGCGTGGGAATCGCGCGCTTTACCACCAGTTGGAACGGGACACCAGCCCGCTTGGCCAGGCTCGGCTCCATTATTTCTGGTTGAACAAAGGCCCGTGGAGCGATCTCGACGGCCACGCGGCGTTTCTGCCCGGCGTGCCCGAACGCAAACCGCTCGGCGCCGATTTCTACCCGCCCGACATGACCCGCCAGGAGTTCGAAGCCTGGGTCAACAAACTCCCCGAGGCGGATCGCCAGCAGGCCGAAGGCTTTTTCACGGTCATTCGCCGCGCGCCCGGCAAATCGCACAGCCTGACCACTGTCCCTTACAGCCGCGAGTATCACGACGACCTGCGCAGCGCCGCCGACCTGCTTCGCCAGGCCGCCGCGGACACTTCCAACGCCAGCCTGAAGCGCTATCTGAATCTGCGCGCCGAAGCCTTCCTCTCCAACGATTACTACGCCAGCGACCTTGCGTGGATGGATCTCGATGCGCCGCTCGATATCACCATTGGCCCGTACGAGACTTACAACGACGAGCTGTTCGGATACAAAGCCGCCTTCGAAGCTTACATCACGATCCGCGACGACCGCGAGACCGAACGCTTGAAGAGCTTCGCCGGCCATCTGCAGGAGATTGAAGACAACCTGCCGCTCGACGCAAAGTACAAAAATCCGAAGCTCGGCGCCGCCGCGCCCATCCGCGTGGTGAACGAAGTTTATGCCGCTGGCGATGGCGCTCACGGCGTCCGCACCGCCGCCTTCAACCTGCCCAACGATGAGCGCGTCGTCCAGCAGAAGGGCAGCAAGCGCGTGATGCTGAAAAACGTGCAGCAGGCCAAGTTCGATGTCAACCTGAAGCCCATCGCCGCGCGCGTGCTCCCCGCCTCCGCGCAGGGCGACCTCAGCTTCGACGCCTTCTTCATGCACATTCTGGCGCACGAACTGAGCCACGGCATCGGTCCGCACCAGATCACCGTGAACGGCCGCGTCACCAGCCCGCGCCAGGAGTTGAAGGAGCTCTACAGCCCCATCGAAGAGGCAAAAGCCGATGTCACTGGCCTCTTCATGCTGCAGTACCTGTTCGATCACAACGAGGCCAACCCGCCCGCTAATGCCATGCACCTGCTGTACACCACCTTCCTGGCGTCGGCGTTCCGCTCGCTGCGTTTCGGCCTCACCGAGGCCCACGGCAAGGGCATGGCGATGCAGTTCAACTACCTCACCGACAAAGGCGCTTTCGTCGCCAACCCCGATGGCACGTTTTCGGTGGATTACAGCAAGATCAAGGATGCAGTCCGCGATCTCGACCACGACCTGCTCACCATCGAGGCCGAAGGCAATTACGCCGCCGCGAAGGACATGCTTGCCACCTACGGTGTGATCCGCCCGCCCATGCAGCACGCCATCGACCGGCTTTCGTCGATCCCCGTGGATATCGACCCGGTGAACGAATCGGCCCGGTAGCGCCGGCCACAAGATCGCCGTTGTCACCACGCGCTTCCTTTCCGCGCGTGAGGGAATCGCGGCCGTTTTCTCGCTCTCAGGGTCAGGGGGACGATCCAATGAGAATCTTCACGACCCACACCATCGCCGCCGCGGTATTCCTGGCTTTGCAGATGTTACCGGCTTCGGCGGCCACCGTCAGCTACACGTTTTCCGAAACCGGATGGCTCAACACCTTCGGCACAACCGAAACCTTTTCCGGTTCCTTCACCGGCACTCCCGAGGCCGACGGCACATTGGCGCTCGGAGACCTCTCGGCGTTCATGGCCGTCATGACCGAAACCAACGCGGACGGCCAGACCAAGAACGTTTCCGTGTTCGGCGACGGCACGGGAACCTCGCCGCTGGCCGACTTTCTGTATCTGCCCGGGTCGAACAGCCTCTCGCTGGAGGCCACGGGCTCTCCGGTGGCGCAGATCTGTCTCGGCGGAGACGTGTCGAGCGGCTTCTGCGGATCGCTGCCCGCGCGGCCGCAGCCGCGGCCCGGAACGCCGCCTCTTCCCGCGATCGAAGGCCTCTTTTCGTTCTCGGTCAACGGCGAACTGGACGCCTACACCACGGGCCTTCCCACGGTCTCGCAGAGTTCCTTAACGCCGCCGATCGGCACGGCGCCGGCTACCGCGCCCGAGCCGGAGTCGATGCTTCTCTGCGGGGTGGGACTCCTGGTTGTTTCCAAGGGTCTGAGCCGTTTCGGCGGCCGCCGCGGCCGGGCGCGGTAGCCCGAACCGGATTTACCCGAACAGCTTCCCCCGCGCCATATGCCCCTTCGCAAGCTTTTCGTCGGCGGTGTACAGAGCTGCGCCCGCCGCTTCGGCCAACGCGATGTATGCCGCCTCGTAGGCCGGCCAGAGGACCGCTCGTCAGTAGCTCAACGACAACCGAAGCATGCAGCACAATCATCCCGCGTCCCGTAGCTCGCGGACGATCCGCGCCGCGCTGCGTTTGGCCGGGATGGGCCGCGCGTGCGCCGTCAGGTCGAGCCACTCCCGCATCGTGGGACGCTCCGCTACGCGCTCCGGCCTCTCTCGCGGTGCCGATTTCGGAGTAAAATATCCCAAAAGCGGACACTGCGAACCGCGCACGCCGTTGCAAACCGGGCTCTGGAACGGTCCGGGAAGTGCTCTTCGAAAAGACCTATGCGTTCCCTGGCCGACGACCTCAAGTTCGGTTTCCGGCTGCTGCTCAGCCATCCGGGACTCACGCTGGTTGCCGTTCTCACCCTGGCGCTCGGCATCAGCGTCACTACCGCCATATTCGGCGTCCTCGACACGATGTACTGGAGGGCGATTCCGGGCGCGAGCGATCCCGCGCGGCTGGTCGAACTCGAAACGGTCGCGCCGGATGGCTCCGCGGTGCGCGGATCCTGGCTGGATTTTCGCGAGTATCGCGACCGCCTGCGGCTGGTTTCGGGTGTTGCCGCTCAGGACGAGACGGTGTTCCGTCTCGGCCTGGGGGAATCCGCGCGGCCCGTAACAGGCGAACTGGTTTCGAGCAACTTCTTTTCCGTGCTGGGCGTGAACGCAGTGGCGGGCCGCGTCTTTTCCTCTGCCGAATCCGGCGATGCTCCCGGTTCGCATCCGGTCACCGTTATCAGCTATCGCCTGTGGACCACGGAGTTCAACGCCAGCCGCGAAATTATCGGCCGGACGATTCATCTGAACCGCCACGAGTTGACCGTTGTCGGCATCGCGCCTCCTGGATTTGAGGGAGGCTTGACCGCGATGCACTGCGATGTCTGGGTGCTTTTCCCCATGGGCGAGGTGCTGGGCGTGATCGGCGGCGTGGATTTCCGCGAACCCTCCATCCGCGATGTGTACATGTTCGCGCGCCTTCGCCGCCAAACCGGCATCGATGCCGCGCGGGCGGAATTGGCGGCTGTGGCGCGGCAGGTCGGCGCAGGCGATCCCAACGGCCACCGCGGGTTCAGCGCCACCTTTGAGCCTCTGTGGCGCTCGCGCCTGCACGGCCGCGCGGCGTTTCTCGAACCCATGCTGGTGCTGATGACCGTGGCTCTGCTCATTCTGGCGATCGTCTGCGCCAACGTGGCGAACCTTCTGCTGGCGCGTTCTGTCGGCCGCCTGCGCGAATTCGCGGTGCGCTGCGCCCTGGGCGCGGGCCGTCTTCGCCTGGCGCGGCAGTGCTTCACCGAAACGCTGCTGCTGGCTGTGGCCGGCGCGACGCTCGGTATTCCTCTGGCCTCCTGGATGACCGACTCCGCCGGCCTGCTACTGCCGCGCCTGGCGCGCGAAGGAGCGGTTCCGGTCCAGATGGACGCCCGTATTCTGGGCTTCGTTCTCGCCATCTGCCTGGCGGCGGCGTTAGCCTCCAGCGCCGCCCCGGCGTTCTTCGTGTTGCGCTCCAACGTGAACGCCACCCTGCGCGAAGGCGGCCGTTCGGGCAGCGAGGGAAGACGCTCGCACCGGCTGCGCGGCATGCTGGTGATTGCCGAAGTCGCGCTCGCTCTGGTTGTGCTGGTCGGCTCCGGCCTCTTCTTCCGCAGCTACCGCAACGTCAATGCGATCGATCCCGGCTTCCGGCGCGCCGGCGTTTTGCTCGCGCATTTCCCCATGGCCACGGCCGGCTATTCGGTTGACGACCTACAGCGCTTCTGCCTTCGCCTGCGGCAGCGCATCGAGCCCGCCGCGGAGGTCGCCGCGGTCAGCTATGCCGATTTCGCCCCGCTCTGGTCCAGCGACGGCCCCTACACCTCTGCGATTCCCAAAGGCTTCGTCCCGCGCCATCCGGACGATGTGAAGGTGAGCATGACTTCGATCGCTCCCGGCTACTTCCGGCTGCTCGAGATCCCGCTGCTCGAGGGCCGCGATTTCACCGCAATGGACGATGCCGCGGCCGCGCCCGTCATGATGGTCGACCAGGCGTTTGCCCGGCGCTTCTACGGCGGTGCATCGCCCGTGGGACGCCAGGTACTGGTGCGCAGACAGTGGCGGACAGTGGTCGGGATGGTTCGCGACAGCAAGTATTTCAGCTTCACCGAAAGCGCGCGCCCGCACTTCTATCTGCCATTCCGCCAGTCGTACGAAGCGGGACAACCGATCGTGTTTTTCGTGCGCACGAAGGGCGACCCCGAAGCCGCAATCGCGAGCATCCGCCGCGAAGCTGTGGCGCTCGATCCCAGCGCCGCCGGCTTTACCGCCGCGCCGCTCACCGAATTCAACGACCTGCTGCTGCTTCCCCTCAAACTGGCGGCGAGCCTGCTCATGATCCTCGGCGGGATCGCGCTCCTGCTGGCCGCGGTGGGCCTCTACGGCGTGATGAGCTGCGCGGTCAGTCAGCGCACGCAGGAGATGGGCATCCGGATGGCGCTGGGCGCCATGCCGCGCGCCGTGTGGGGTAGCGTCGTGGGCCAGGGTATGCTGCTGGCCGTCTGCGGGCTCGCCATCGGGCTGGTGCTGGCGCTGGCTTCCATGCGGCTGCTGGCGAAGGCACTGATCGGCGTCAGCCCGTTCGACCCCCTCACGTTCGCCGCGGCGGTCGTCTTTCTGGCAGCCGTCGCGGCGGTGGCGAGCTTTGTGCCGGCACACCGCGCCACGCGCATCGATCCCTACGTGGCGCTGCGCAGCGAATAGCGCCCACACCCGGACCGGACGTTGCACCAAACGTCCACACGGGCACGGGCGGCGGCTCTCTCACGATCCCCATTCGCACAGCGATTCCACCTGCGCTGCTGAGCCATCCCGCAGCCAGCCGTCCAATTGTGCAGGCTCCTTTAATTGCTGCCCGCGGGCGCGGGGAACCGCGACGAAGCGGCAACTCAGTTCCGGAAGACCGGTCATGTCGCCCCACAGCCGCTCGAACTGCGCCACCGGGAAGACGTCCTCCTGGCCTTTCCCCCAGCGCTTCTTCACGTCTTTCAAAGTGATATACGTGGGCATGCGCGCGGCCACGGTGCGCACCGAGCGCGCGACAGCGTCCGCATCGCCCAGGCGCGCGCGGTCGAGTCCGAAGACCGCCAGCAGGCGGTCGATGTCGATCCAATACGTCGCGCTGTTGTAATACGACAGCCGCGATTCCACTTCTTCGCCGGGCAGCGCCAGCCCTTCCACCAGCCGCAGCCGGCCGTCGATGCGCGCCAGTCCGCCGCCTCGGTCTTCGACGTGCCGCGCCACCACCTCGCCCGTGACGGCCGCGCCGCTCTCGATGTGATAACCGAGCAGCGCCGCGTCCAGATCGGCGCCCACGGTATCGATGTTGTGCACCATCAGGTGCTGCAGCGCCGGCCGCTCCGCCAGCAGGCGCGCCAGCGTGCCGTTGCGCAGCATGTTCGGCACCTCGTACCAGTGGCCCACCGGATGCAGGCACTGCGCCGGCAGATTGTCCGTGTAGTCTTCGCCCTGACCCGCCTGTTTCGCCCAGGCGATGAGCGTGGCGTGCAGGCTTTCCCGCACCTTCTGTGCCTGGTCGTCGAGAAGCTGTTGCGGCACCTCTTCCCACGCGAAGCGCAGATCGCGCTCCATGGGGATGGTGCGCAGCCCTATGGTCCGTCCCGCCGAAAGCAGCAGGGGACCGGGGTAGCCGTAGTTGTCTTCCAGCGCAAGGTGCTGCTCCATTGCTTCGTGAGTCAGGTAGCTGGTGGTGAAAACGTGCGGCGGTAGTTGGCCGTACTTGCGGCCCGTCCGCCGGCTCTTGGCCAGGTGCACTTCGACAAAGCTGCGGTGCTTCCCGCCCAGCCGCGCAAACGGGTTGAGAGGCTTCACCACTCCGGCGCCTTTCGTCCAGCGCGTCCCGATCCCGCCCGCCAGGCTGACCACCGCGACCGCTCCCGCCGCCAGCGCCTCTTCTCCCACCCGCCGGTGCGCCGCCGTGGGGCCGTCTTCGAGTTCGCCCGGTTCCACGTCTTCGATGCGCGTGGATGCGGGCAGGCGGTTCTGCGCCAGCCCGATGCGCCCGGCGCGCAGGTCCGTCTGAATCTGCTCGTGCTGCGCGCGGTCGAACCCGTAGCGCTCCAGCAGAACGGCCAGCCTCTGCGAGCCGCCGTTCTCTTCCGGCGCGCGCGGCAGCAGCCGGTCAAAGAGATGTTCCGAGACTCCGGAGAACTCCGCGCGCTCGCGGCAGGCTTCGGTGAAGCGGGCCAGTTCGGCGCGGCGTGCCGCCGGCAGCAGCCGCGTTTCCGCCCGCAGCAGCGCCGGAACGGTGAACGTGTAGTAGCCCGCAGGCATGAGCGCGGAAGCCCCGCACCGCAGTTCGGCGCGGCTGCCGTGCTCGTTGATGCGAAAATCGTAGACCACCGGCTCCATGGCGAAGGGCACCGCGCCTTCCAGGCGCCGTTTGGTTTCGCTCATCGCCTTCTGTACGCGCTCGCGCGCTTCGCTCTTGCGCCGCGGGTCGAAGAGAAATCCCATGCCGCCGCCGGACATGCCGCCCAGCATCCAGAAGCCCCAGAAATCGCCGCCCATCTCGCTGCGCGCGCGGCGCACCAGCGTGTCGGTATACAGGTTGCCGGCCCAGGGAATGATTGTTTGGATAGGTCCATCGAAGTTGCGCTGCGTGCATCCGCCGAGGGCGCGGATATCGCCCGCGTCCAGGCGCGCCACTGCTTCATCGAAGATGCGCATGGCTTCCTGGCGGCCCTGCCACTCCGCCGCCGACCGCATCAGGTAGCGCTCCGTGACCATTTCCAGAATCGGCCCCACATCCTGCGCCATTCCGCCGTGCACCAGCACCAGGCTCTGTTGCAGCCGCTCGCGCGTTGCCGCCGAGACTTCGGTGTCGCTGAAAATTCTGTGGCGCGGCAGGAGGCAGCCGCGGCTGATGCCGAACTCCGGGTCGCCTTCGGCAGCGGCCACCCCGTGAATCAGTTTGACGCCCGGCCACACTCCGCCCGAATCCTGCCATCCGCCGCCCGATCCGCCCAGCCATTCGCCGAGAATTGCGCGCGCCGCCACCAGCCGGCGGTCGTCTTCGTCCATCGCGCCTGTGAGCGCGTGGATCTGCCCCGTGGCCCGCATCAACACCGAAATCAGGCACGCCAGCAGGCTGGTGGAGACCGCCAGCCGCGAGCCTTTGGGAATGTCATTCACCTTGCTCGCGATTTCGATGCCGTGCCCCGGCCTGCCCGTGAGCCGCGCCAGCACATCCGCCAGCGGTTCCGTCGACCCTTCCAGCCCCGGCGGCACCACTCCCGAAGCGATCGCCGCGGCCTTCAGCAGGCCCAGGTAGTCGCGCGCGAAATCGAACACTTCGGCAACCGTCGCAATCTCCGCCGATGCCTGCAGATCCACGCTGACCAGCCGCAGCACCGGTTCGTCGATCACGCGAACATATGCCTCTACGGGCGGCCGCGGCGCTGCCGAGCCGTAGACCGCAAGATCGATCGAGACATTGAGCACGCGCGCTCCCTCGGGATAATCCATTCCCAGGAAAAAGATGTCGCTCCACCCGCTGTGGCTCAGGTCCATGCGGACCGGCGTGGCCTCCGCCAGAATGGGAAATGGATCGAGGCTTTCGCCGCGCGCCATCAGTTCCGGCCGCAACCTCAGCGGGTAATCGGCCGCGGTGCCGGCGCGGAACATCCACTGGTTGCCGCGCACCGAGCGCACGCTGCGGCGCACCTGGTCCGCCAGGGTCTGGAAGCCCAGCCCACGATACGCCGCGGCGAGCGCGCTCGAAACCGGTGCGCTGGCGCCCTGCTCCGCCTGCGCGCGCAGCAGGATCTCGATGGCCTCTTCGAATCGCCGGCGCAGAATGTTCTCGTAGGCGGTGAACGGAATTGCGCCGCGGCTTTTCGCTCCCGCGCGCGGCACCCAAAAATAGTGAATGGCGTAGAGGAAGAACAGCGCGCGCACGCGCTCGTACAGATTGCCGCTGGCCCTGCGGAACCGCTCCAGGGCCTCGCATTCCGCCAGCAGCGTATCCAGGCCGGCGCCGGCGCAGACCGCCTCCAGCGGGCGATTGCGCGTCTCCGCGTCGGCGGCCGTGATGATCTCCGTCAGCCGGCTCATCGGCCCTCGCTCGCAAGCAGTTCCACCAGGTCGGCGAGCACCCGGTCGCGATCGCAGCCGCTCAGCGCCAGCGCCAACTGCGCGGTGAGCAGCCCGTAGCGCGCGCCGAGATCGTAGCGCCGCTCGGTTGCCTCCATGGCGAGATACTGTTCGCGCCGCGCCAGTTCGGCCAGCGCCGCCGAAAGCGTGACCGGGCCGTCGGAAGCGAGCATGCCGTCCAGCAGGTCCATCACGGTCGGGGTGAGCACATGCATGCCGAAAAAGCAGAGATAGTAGCCGGCGCGCATCCCGGGAACCATCAGGCGCCGTTCCGCTTCGGTGGGAGTCGGCTTTTCGATCACCGTTTCCACGCGATAGAGTTCCTGCCGCCCCGGCAGGCGCCGCCCGCCCACGGTCCCGAAAAACGGGAGCAGGCTCTCGCGGGTGGGCTGCACCGCCGAAACCGAACAGTCCTCCACTCCGGCGATGGCCGCCAGCCCCTCGGCGCACGATTTTTCCGACGAGCGCACGCTCAGGTGATCGCCCACGAGGTGCAGGAACGGCTCGCCCGCCGTGAATTCCCGCGCGCACCATACCGCGTGCCCGTAGCCGCGCGGCTCCGGCTGCGGGAGGAATCGGACGCGCCCGGCGTGCCCGCCGGCGGCCTGTGCGTAGCGCTCCTCGTCTCCCGGCCAGACCACCACGCCCACCTCGTCGATGGCGGCGCTCAGCGCCTGTTCCACCAGAATCTGCAGGATCGGCTTTTCGGCGCCGTCCCGGTCGATGAGCGTCTGCAGCGCCAGCAGCCGCTGATTTTTTCCCGCCGCGGTGATCACCGCTTTTTTGATCTTCATCGCGATGCCAGAGTGCCAGTGTAGCCCGGCGCGGCGCTTCCTGCAGGGCCGCATTTTTTTTCTTGACCTGTCTATAGCTATAGGGTTGACACTAAAGCTAGCGATGCCCTTCACCGTCACCCAGCTCGCCCGCGCCTGCCGCCTCTCGCGCACCGCCGTCCTGTACTACGAAAGCGCCGGTCTGCTCCAGGCGCCGGCCCGCACCGGCGCCAATTACCGCGTCTATTCCGCCGCCGATGTCGCGCGGCTGCGGCAGATCTGCGCCTATCGCGCCAGCGGCCTGACCATTGCCGACATCCGCTCGATTCTCGATTCCCGATCGAGCAATCCGGCCGACATCCTGCGCCGCCGGCTCGCTGAAATCGGCGCCGCTATCCAGCGCCTGCGGGAACACCAGCAGGCCATCGCGCGTTTATTGACCCCTACAACAAAACTGAGGAACAAAAAGATGACGAAACAGAAATGGACCGAAATCATGAAAAACGCCGGCTTCACCGAAAACGACATGCGTCGCTGGCACGCCGAGTTCGAAAAGTCGGCCCCTGAAGATCACCAGGAGTTCCTGGAATACCTCCACATTCCCGCCGAGGAAGTGAAGACGATCCGGCAGTGGAGTAAAGAAAGTTAAGAGCCGGAAGTGGCCACGAATGAACACGAATGAACAGAATGAATACGCAGAAAGGATTGGCAGTGGGCGCCTTTGCTTATTCGTGTTCATGCCGTTTATTCGTGGCCAACTAAAAAAGTTAAGAGGACTTTCCGGATCTGGCCACGAATACACACGAATGAACGAACTCCAAAAACAGGAGCCAGTCCAGGACCTTGATCGCCTGGTGGAAGGGGTGATCGGTGCCGCTTACGAAGTCAGTAACACGCTGGGCTGCGGGTTTCTGGAAAAGGTTTATGAGCGTGCACTGGTAGCCGAGATGGCGGCCCGCGAGCACCATGCGGACCGCCATGTCCCCTTTCCGGTTTTCTACAAGGGCGCCAGCCTGGGCACTTACTTCGCGGACCTGGTAGTCGAACGCCGGCTCATTGTCGAACTGAAATGCGTCGAGACGTTTACCAACGTTCACCTGGCCCGATGCCTCAACTATCTGCGAGCCGCGCAACTCAAACTTGCCCTCCTGATCAACTTCCAGCACCCCAAAATGCAATGGCGCCGTCTGATCCTCTGAGCGCTTTGCCTTTCGCTTTTGGGTTTTTCCTATCCGTGTTCATGCCGTTCATTCGTGGCCAATCCTCTCTGCTAAACTGCGGGTAAGAGCCATCTCCCTTGATTAACGGAAAGCGCATCGTTGTCGTTCTGCCTGCGTACAACGCCGAGAGGACTCTCGAAGTCACCGTCCGCGGACTTCCGGAGATCGTCGATGAAGCCATCCTGGTGGACGATCACTCGAGCGATGCCACAGCCGCCATGGCGCGCCAGCTCGGCCTCACCACCATCGTCCACGAACGCAATCGCGGCTACGGCGGCAATCAGAAAACCTGCTACGCCGCCGCTCTCGCCGCCGGGGCGGACGTGGTGGTGATGCTCCACCCCGATTATCAGTACGAGCCCCTGCTGGTCACCCCCATGGCCACCATGGTCGCCTACGGTGTCTACGATCTCGCCCTCGGTTCGCGCATCCTGGGCGGCGGCGCGGTGCGCGGCGGCATGCCGGTCTATAAGTACATCGCCAACCGCGCCCTCACACTGTTCGAGAACATCATGCTGGGCGCCAAGCTCTCCGAATATCACACCGGCTTCCGCGCCTACAGCCGCGACCTGCTGCGCGCGATGCCGCTCGACGCGAATTCGGAGGATTTCGTCTTCGATAACCAGGTGATCGCGCAGGCCGTGCTGCTCGGCGCGCGCATCGGCGAAATCTCCTGCCCCACGAAATATTTCCCCGAGGCCTCCTCCATCAATTTCCGGCGCAGCTCGATTTACGGCCTGGGCGTTCTGCAGACTTCCATCCAGTTCCTGATCGCCAGGTGGGGCCTGCACCGCGCGCGGATCTTCCGCTTCCCCGACAACGATATCGGCAAGCCGGCGCCCGCAATTGTCGTAGAGAATCGCCGGTGAAGGCGGCGCCTTCCCGGCTCTCGCGCGTGCTCTGGCTACTGCTTGCCGTGTGCATCGCGCGGCTCTGGGTGGTGCCCATCTGGTCCAGTTTCTGGGTCGATGAAATGGCCACCGCGTTCGTAGTCCGCTACGGCGCGGCGCACCCATCGTTCGCCGTCGCTCCCCAGGTGCCGGAATCGATCTACTACTGGCTGCCGCGCCTGAGCCAGTGGCTATGCGGCCTCTCCGAACCCGCCTATCGCGTGCCGTCGATCCTCGTCATGTGCGCCGCGCTCTGGTTCATCGCGAAGTTGGCCGAGCGGCTCATTCATCCCGATGCCGCCTGGTTCGCCGTCTTCGCCGCTTTCGGCCTGCGCGGCATCGATTATCACGCCGCCGATGCGCGCCCCTACGCCTTGGGAATCTGCATCGGCGTCGCGGCGCTCTACGCGCTGGTGCGCTGGCTCGATGACGCCGGCTGGGTCTCCGCCGCCGCGTTCGTGTTGGCGGGCGCGCTGCTCTGGCGCGTGCAGCTCATCTACTGGCCGTTCTACCTGGTTTTCGCCGTCTATGCCGCGGCCCGCCTGCTGCGCCGCGAAACGCCCGTGCCTTTGCTCCACGCGGCGCTGGTCTTTGCCGCTCTCGGCGTCACGCTCGTGCCGGTCGCGGTCAATGCCCTGGCCCTCTTCCGCCAGGCCAAGGCGCACGTCATGGTGGCGCAGCCCACCCTGCGCTCCGCCGAACACCTGCTGCGCTGGAACCTGGTGCTCATCTGCGCCGTAGCCGCGTGGCTCATCTCGCGAATCCGTAGATCCGCCGCTTCCGGCGAACGGCCGCGCCCCGCCGCGACTGCGACCGTCCTCATCTTCTCCGCCTGGCTCGTCCAGCCCGTCTCCCTCTTCGCTTTTTCGCACCTCACCGGCGATAGCGTCTTTCTCAACCGCTACCTTTCGATCATGCTGCCCGGTATCGCGCTCGCTGCCACCTGGTCTGCCGCGCGCTTGCTCTCGCCCGCATTCTGGGAGCCCGCCGCCGCAATTCTGGGTATCGGGGTCTTCCTCGTGATGGGCCAGTGGACCATGCTCCGGCCGCCGCACGAGATCTCCAACTGGCGCGGCGCGTCTCGAGCGGTCAACGCCGCCATCGCCGAAGGCAGACCGGTCATCTGTCCCAGCCCGTTCATCGAAGCCCGCCCCCCGGAGTGGCGTCCTGACTATCCTCTGCCCGGATTTCTCTACGCCCATCTGTCCGTTTACCCCTTGCACGGGCGCGAACTCCTGTTTCCCTACGAATCGTCGCCCGAAGCTGTGGCGTACGCCACCAGCCTCCTTCCCATGCTGACAGGCTCGCCGCGTTTCGCCATCTATGGCGGAGCCGGCAATGCCCGCTTCTGGCGGAACTGGTTCGCGACCGCTCCCGCTCTGGCCGGGTGGAGCAATACGCTTCAAAAATTCGGCGATGTCTATGTCGCTATCTTTCAAAATCCTCGCCCCGCCTCACGCTTTTCCGCCGCCGGCCGATGAGTTTCACTTAGGCCGAAAATGTTGGCTCTGGCAGGCATTCTTCTGGTTTTTCTGGCGGTTTTCGGCGGCTTCCTGCTGGAGCGCGGGAACCCCTACGTGCTCATGCAGCCCGCCGAACTGCTGATTGTGGTGGGCGCCGCCATCGGCATCACGCTGCTGGCCAACCCTCCCGGTATCATTCGGCGCACATGCTGCGCATCGCGCTCCATTTTCCGTCCGCCGCGCCACACCCCGGAATCCTTCCTGCGCTACTTGCGCCTGCTGTACGAAGTCTTTGGTTTCGCGCAGCGCGCCGGCCTGGCCCAACTCGAAAACGATATCGAAGACCCCGGCGCCAGCCCCATTTTTGCCAATTATCCCGAGTTCCTGGACGATCCCGCCGCCCGCAGCTTCATCTGCGATTCCCTGCGCATGCTGGTGATCGGCGTCACCACGGCGCCCGAACTCGACCGGCTCATGGAACTCGATATCGCCGTTCAGCAGCGCGGCCGCCGCGAACCGGTCGCGGCCCTCGGCGCGCTCGCCGATGCCCTGCCCGGCCTGGGAATCGTGGCCGCGGTCCTCGGCGTTGTCATCACCATGGAAGCTATCGGCGGCGCGCCCGAAACCGTGGGACAGAAAGTCGCCGCCGCCCTGGTCGGCACCTTTCTCGGCATCCTGCTCTGCTATGGAGTCATCGGTCCCGCCGCCGCGCGGCTGGAACACGTCAATGATGCGCACGCGCAGTTCCTGCAGGTGCTGCGCACCGCCATCGTGGCCTTCGCCCGCGGCGCATCCCCCATTCTCGCCATCGAGTACGCGCGCCGCTCCATTCCCGAGGAGCTCCGACCGTCGTTCATCGATATGGAAATCAGGATCAAGCGGGACGCCCGCATTCCGCCCGTGCCGCGGCCGGATGGCGTCCAGATTGTGAACGGCTGATCCGCTCCACTGAATCGCCGCCGTCGACGCGATCCGCTCCGCACGTCGCAAACTCACCTCATTCGTCGTTCCCCGGATGCGCCGTTTTTTCGTTAGCGTGCGTTAGACCGGGAGCGGCTCCCATTGCCTGGGAAAACGTCCCGTCTGTCCCCGGTTTACGTGCGCCCGGTTTACGGGACGCTACCCGATTGTCTCTTCGCTCGCGTGATATGATCCGGAGCATGCCGAAATTTGTGATCGAGCGTGAGATCCCCGGTGCCGGCTCGATGGCTCCGGAGGAGATTCAGGCTGCGGCGGAAAAAACCCTCAGTGTCCTACGTGATCTCGGGCCACAAATTCAGTGGCTGCACAGTTACATCACCGACAACAAAGTCTACTGCATCTATTGGGCGCCAAACGCGGAAATGATCCAGGAGCACGCCAGGCGGTGCGGAGTCCCGGCCAACCGAATCTCCGCCGTGCGCCGTCTGATGGAGCCGGTTGACGCTGAGGCGAGATAGCCCTCGAATCCCCTGTACTCTTACTGCCCGCAAAGGCTATCCGCGGCTCTTCGCCTCCGCGGCGACCCAGCGCACGATTTCTTCCACGCTCATATTCCAGCCCTTCATCCAGTGCATGGTCGCGTCCGCCCCCAGTTTTTTGCGAGCCGCCGCGACAGGTTCGTCGATTTTGCTGACCCCGGCGCTATGCACCCTTACGTAAAAGCGTTCGCGAAGGGATGCAGCGGCTCCCGCTATCGTCAAGGCGAGTTCCGGTGCACTCCAGCTCTCCAGGGCGGCTAGAGACTCAAGCACGCGTGGCAGGTCGGCAACATTCTCCGGACCGTACAGGCGAAGGCATTCCGCGAGCATGGCGCGCGCCTCATCGGTTCTTCCCTCGGCCTTCGCCAGGCCGGCAAGATCGTGGAGGCATGAGGCGATTCCCGGCGAAAACCGAAGCTCCCGGAACTTGGAAAGAGCTTTCTGATAGAGTGCCTGCGACTCGGCATCCTTCCCCTGGTCGCGCGCAAGATCGGCCAAATGGCTGAGAGTCCAGATGGCATTTTCCTGGTCGTTGGACTGTTCAAATAGGTGCATGGCGTCCAGATAGAGCGCTTTGGCGTAAGACAAATCCCCTTCCATCTTGACGATGTCGGCCAGGTTGCTCAAGGCGCCTGCTAAAACGGCCGGATGAGACCAGGAGCGCGCCATTTCGACAGCGCGCTCCGCCCAGTAGCGCGCTTGCGCGGTGTCGTGAAACTTGAAGTTGAAACCCAGACGATGCGCCGCCTGAAACATCCCTTGCCGGTCGCCCGCTTCTTCGAATCGTTTCCATTGAGCGACGTATGGGGTCATCTCGAGCGGATCTCCCTCGAAAGCGAAATCCGTCTGCCAGTACTGCGCCCAATTGCGCAGGCGCGGATAGCGGTCCACGCCCGGAAGCGCAAGCAATCGTGCAAGGCGCTCGCGCGCTTCCGTGTGCAGACGGCGGGAGAAAAAATAAATTGCCAGCGCCATCAAGAGCCGCAAGCCCCACTCGACTTCTCCGGCCGAAGTCAACCAGTCCAGCGCCGCGCGGAAGTTCGGAAGCTCGGGGTCGAGAGGGTGCTTGCCGATGCGTTCCCGGCGCAGGCTGGGAGCCGATTCTTCGGCCAACACCAGGCAGTAAGCGGCATGGGCCTTGCGCGTATAAAACTCTTCACCCGCGGCTGTCAATCGTTCCATGCCGTACTCGCGCAGGGCCTCCAGCATCGTAAAACGCGGCTCCTCGTCCTCGGCGCTGGCGCGGCGGATCAGGCTGTTGTCCACCAGTGCCTCCATCGCCTCCCAAAGATTCACCTGCAGGTCCTGGCGCGTATCGCAGACCGCTTCGACAGCTTCGATGCCGGCGCCCCCGACGAAGACAGCCATGCGCCGGAACAGCTTCTGATGTTCCGGAACCAGGAGGTTGTAGCTCCAATCGAGCGTAGCGCGCATGGTGTGCTGCCGTTGCGGCAGGTCGCGGGCGCCGCCGACCAGTAGCGCCAGGGGATCGTCGAGACGCTCCAACAGCGTTTTGAGCGGCAGCAGCTTGGTTCGCGCCGCAGCGAGTTCGATGGCCAGCGGCAGGCCGTCCAGCCGGCGGCAAATCTCGGAGACGATTTTCCACTGCTCGGGCTCCAGCGAGGCGCCGCGCAGCCCAGGCGCGCTGTCGATAAACAGGCGGACAGCGGATGGCCGGGACCCCGCGGTGCTTTCGGCCGCGGAATCGGATACCAGCGCCGGCACGGGAAACTCGTATTCGCCGTAAATGCGCAGCGCCGCGCGGCTGGTGACAATAATTTTCAATCGCTCCGACGTGATTGCGGCCACGAAGCCCGCCGCAACCAGCACGTGCTCGAAATTGTCCAGAAGCAAAAGCAGGAGCCCGGAGACATTCCGCCGCAAATAGTCCGCGATGGCAGTCTCGGGCGCCTGCCCGGCCAGCGGCGACACGCCCAGCGCGCGCATGATTTCCGTGGCTACCAGGTCCGGTTGATTCACCTTCTCGAGAGGCACGAAGCAGGCACCCCCCGAAAACTCGCCCTGTAACTGCCGCGCGAGTTCAATTGCCATTCGGGTCTTGCCGATGCCGCCGGGTCCGCTGAGAGTCAGGATGCGGAGGTCGGGGTCGGCCATCAGTTCGCGCAGTTCCGAGAGTTCCCCCTCGCGGCCGATCAGCGCCCTGCGGGAGGAGGGAAGATTATAGATCGGCTCGGCCCGGCGGATCCGCTCATTGGCATGGGCAGCGATCGCCTGAAGTTCCGTCTTCAGCTCGGCGCTGGAGGAAAAACGCTCGCGCGGCGATTTTGCCAGACAGCGATCGACAACCCATTCCAGCGGCGCCGGAAGATCCGGATTCAGCCGTGTGAGCCGTTCCGGCTGCCGCAGTAAGATCGCCGCCTGAACTTCGGCCGCATTCCCTCCGCCGAAGGCCTTTTGGCCGGTCGCCATCTCGTAGAGGACGGCGCCGAACGCGAAGTGATCGGAGCGAAAATCGAGCTTTTCTCCGCGCGCCTGCTCGGGAGACATGTACCCCGGCGTGCCGATCACCGCTCCCGGAATGGTCAGCGATGCCGCATCGTCCGAACCGGCGCCGGAGGTCGTCAGACGTTTCGCAATTCCGAAATCCAGGACCTTGGCGCGGCCTTCTTCCGTCAGCATGATGTTCTCCGGCTTCAGGTCCCGATGAAGAATTCCGTTTTCGTGCGCCGCCAGCAAAGCGTCCGCGATCTGAGAAGCGATTCCCAGCACGTCGGAGATGGGCAGAGGGCCGCGGGATAATCGCTGCCGCAACGTCTCCCCTTCGACCCACTCCATTGCCAGGTATGGCCGTCCGTCCGTGCTGCCGATATCGTAAATCGTCACGATATTCGGGTGGTTCAGGGCGGAGGCGGCGCGCGCCTCTTCGAGAAAACGCAGCTCGGAGCGCCGCACCGCAACCCCCGCCCGAATCGACTTGATCGCTACCTTACGCGCCAGTAGCGTGTCCCACGCCCGGTAGACTTCGCCCATGCCGCCGGCGCCGATCTTCGCCTCAATCCGGTAGCGGCCGAAGTCCGCGTCGGGAACGTCAAGCCCGGCGTTGGTCGCGGTCTCCATTTCGCACTTCCAGGCGGGCCGGTCCAGGATCTCGTCGCTTTCCTCCTGCGCCAGCATGGCCTGGACAATTTCGCGAACGTCGGTGCTTGCCTTCGCCAGGAGCGCGGCCTGGCTTTCGCGATCACGGCCCGCGGCCGCCCAATACAGCTCCTCGATCTGCTTCCACCGTTCGGGCGTCATATTCGCGCAGCCGGATATTCTTCGCATTATGACGCACCCCGGAACCCGATGTACTGAAGAGTGCTTGCTCACAGACTCGGGCCTCATCTCATAAGGCGCAAGCGGAACATAAAAACTCGAACCGGCGAATAATAAATTCGAGGCCCGTCGAGTTTATAATCTCCTTGAATCCCGGTCATGACCGATTCTTCCGTGTCGGAGACGACGCAACTCCTGCGGGCTTGGGCCGGCGGCGACAACCATGCGCTTGCCGAACTGGTCCCCCGTGTTCAGCGCGAACTCCGGCGGCTGGCGGGGCATTTTCTGCGGAACGAACGCCGCGGAAATACGCTCCAGGTGACGGATCTTGTGCAAGAGGTGTATGTGCGCCTCGTAGACCTGAATCAGCTCGATTGGCAGCACCGCGCGCATTTTTTCGCTATCTCGGCAACGCTGATGCGTCGGATCCTGCTCGATCGCGCCCGCCGCAGAGCCGCGTTGAAACGGGGCGGCAATGCTCAGCCGGTCGATCTGGACGAAGCCGTTGACGCCGCTCAAATCAGGGCGAGGGAGTTGGTTGCCCTGGACGACGCGCTTCGTGCCCTGGCTCAAGTGGACCCGCGCAGGGCGCGGGTCGTGGAACTGCGTTTCTTCGGCGGATTGAGTGTGAAGGAGACCGCCGAAGTCGTGAGGGTCTCCTCCGATACCGTGATGCGCGATTGGAAACTGGCCCGCGCATGGCTCCTGACCGAGCTGAACAGGGTGACCTGATTTTTTCTTAGGACCGTTCCAGTTTTTCAGCCTGCCTTGCGCCTATCAGTGTGCACGCGGATAAGCCGCTGCACAGGAGGAGTAAGTGAAAACGATTTTTCGAGCAATTGCATTGACCTTGAGCACCGGTGTTTGGAGTGCGCTCTTGGTTTCCAACGCTTTCGCGGGTTGTGGGGATCTGTCCATCCTGCAACGCCCGTTTCAATTCGCGGAGGCAGGCGCACTCCTGCACCCGGGGGCATCATTGGTAGAAGGAGCTACCCCATTGGCGCGCGCCACGCAGGGGCCTGACCCGTCCATCGTAGGACTGTGGAAGACTCAGTTGATCTCCAAGGGCAACACCGGCCACAATCCCTCCATTCCCGATGGCGCTCTGATCGACTTCGGCTATAGCCAGTGGCACAGCGATGGAACCGAGATACTCAATTCCGGCGGGCACTCGGCCGCGACCGGCAACTTTTGCCTGGGCGTATGGGGCCAGACCGGATACCAGACTTTCGAGCTCAACCATTTTCCCATCAGCTACGACGCCACTACGGGGCAAATTACGAATTACATCAATCTTCGGGAACAGGACACGCTGTCACCGAGCGGCGACTCATACACCGGCACCTTCACCCTGGACATCTACGATCCGAAGGGCAACCCGGTCGACCACCTCGCCGGTGTCGTTTCGGCTGCGCGCCTGACCGTGGATTCCACGCTACCCGGCGCCATCCCCAGCAATCCCATAAATTAAACGAAACCGAGGTGGGCAGTGTTCGTTCGATGGCGCGCGGGCGGCTCGCCGGCAACGACTCCGCCGAAAGCACGGGCCGCCCCGCGACCATCGTGAGCGATCCCGTGACGCTCAGACTTTCCGGGCTCCGGCCGATAAGCCAAAGCAGGTTCGCGATGTGCACGCTTCGAAGGAATGCGCCCGCGCTCTGGCGGAAGGGGCCCCGGCTTGCCCATGCGTAAAGGCGGCGGCGCCTGGAAAGTTGCCTACGCCGATTTCGTCACGGCCCTGATGGCGCTGTTCATTGTGCTCTGGATGATGAACAGCAGCCGCCAGGTGAAGGAATCCGTGAGCGGGTACTTTCACGATCCGCGCGGCTACAGCCGGAGAACGGCCGCGCAGCCGGTTGCCGGCGGCACCGCAGCCGCCGAAGGCGATGCCTGGAAGCGCCTCGAACAGGCTCTGCGCAATACGCCGGATTTCGCCAGGTTCGCCAACAACATTAAGTTCAGCATCAGCCCGGAGGGGCTACGGGTGGATCTCCTGGAAACCGAGCAGGGCCTGTTTTTTGTCAGCGGCAAAGCCGAGCCGACCCCTGCCGGTGCGCTCCTGATCTCCGCCCTGGCGGCCCAGATCGGCAAACTGCCCAACCGCGTGGTTGTGGAAGGGCACACCGATGCGCAGCCATTCCGCAATGCCGTCCCTTCGAGTGGTTATGGAAACTGGGAACTCTCGGCCGACCGCGCCAACGCCGCCCGCCGCCTGCTCCACCAGTACGGTCTCCGCCCCGAGCAGGTAGTCGAAGTCCGCGGTTTCGCCGACCAGCAACCCTACGATGCCGTCAACCCCGACAGCGCCAGGAACCGCCGCATCTCGATTGTGGTGCGATTTTAAAAAGTGTCCTCCCGCCTTTTTGCAGCGATGCAATCGGCGTTGATTCGTGTTCATTCGTGGCGAGCCGTTTTTCACCGACGCCCCGGCCCTTACAGCTTGAACAGCTCTCTCAGCCTTCTTGTCTGCACCCGGCTCACCGGAATCTCCGTGTGTTTCCGGTCATCCATGCGAAGCTGATAGCTGCTCTTGAACCACGGCACTACTTCCTTGATGCGGTTGATATTCACCAGGAACGAGCGATGCACCCGCCAGAACAGATCGCGGTCGAGATTGGCCTGCAGGTCTTCGATGGTGCGGTAATTCGAGTGTCCTTCCAGGTTGGTCGTCACCAGCGTGATCAGGCCGTTATCGATCGTGGCATAGATCACGTCGTTGGCATCCACAATGAAGTTGCGGTTATTGGCCCGCACCAGCAGCTTATTGCGCGTCGCCGGCGCCGGCGCCGGCTTCGCGGCAGCCGGTGCGTCCGGGGCTTTTTTCTCCTGGATCGCCCGCCGCGCCCGCTCGATCGTCTCCGCCAGCCGGCCCTTGTCCACGGGCTTCAACAGGTAGTCCATGGCCTCCAGCCGGAAGGCCTCTACCGCATACTGGTCGTAGGCCGTCACGAAAATGAAATGCGGCGGGTCGAGCCCTTTTTCGCGCAGCCGGCGGACCACCCCAAGGCCGTCCAGACCGGGCATATGGACGTCCAGAAAAACTAATTCCGGCTCCATTTCCTCGATCAGCGCCAGCCCCTGCAAACCGTTGGAACCCGTTGCAATTACTTCCACTTCCGGGAAATCCTTCAACAGGTATACCAACTCGTCGCAGGCCAGCTGCTCGTCGTCAACGACAACGGTAGTGAGAGTAGCCGTCGCGCGCTCTCGCATGGAGTTGGTATTATAGCATTTCGACCTCAAGGAGAACGCGTTTTGCCCAATCAAGACAACGTCCAAATTGCGCCCGCCGAAGGCAAATTAGGAGTTCTCGTCCCCGGAATGGGTGCCGTTACGACGACTTTCGTCGCCGGACTGGAAGCCATCAAACGGGGGCTGGGAAAACCGGTCGGGTCCCTTACGCAGATGGGAACCGTCCGCTTAGGAAAACGGACCGAGGGGCGCAGCCCCGCGATTCGGGATTTCGTGCCGCTGGCCAAACTGGAAGACATCGAAGTGGCCTGCTGGGACATTTTCGAAGACAACGCCTATGAGGCTGCCGTCAAAGCCGGCGTCCTCGAAATGAATTTGATCGAACAACTCAAGGAGCCGCTCCGCGCCATCACTCCCATGAAGGCGGTGTTCGATCAGAAGTTCGTTAAGAAGATCAACGGCCCCAATGTCATGACCGGCGGCAGCAAGATGGATTACGCCGAACGCGTGATGGACGATATCCGCCGCTTCAAGGAAAAGTCCGGCGCCTCCCGCCTCATGATGATCTGGTGCGGATCCACCGAAGTCTTTCACGAGCCCGCTGCCGTGCACGCCAGCCTGAAGGATTTCGAGTGCGGGCTGCAGAAGAACGATCCCGAAATCTCACCCAGCCAGATCTACGCCTACGCCGCCCTCAAGATGGGCATCCCGCACGCCAACGGCGCGCCCCACATGACCACCGATATGCCGGCGCTCGTCGAACTGGCTCGGCAGAACAGTGTGCCGATCAGCGGCAAGGATTTCAAGAGCGGGCAGACGTTCATGAAGACCCTGGTGGCGCCTGGTCTGAAATCGCGCCTGCTGGGCGTGAGCGGATGGTTCTCCACCAATATTCTGGGCAACCGGGATGGCGAAGTGCTTGACGATCCCGGCTCCTTCCGGTCCAAGGAAGTCACCAAGTCGTCGGCTCTCGAATACATCCTGCAGAACCAGCTCTATCCGGATCTGTACAAGAACCTCTACCACAAGGTTCGCATTGAATATTACCCGCCGCGCGGCGACGCCAAGGAAGGCTGGGACAACATCGACATCTTCGGGTGGCTCGGCTACCCCATGCAGATCAAGATCAATTTCCTGTGCCGCGATTCCATCCTCGCCGCCCCGCTGGTTCTCGACCTGGTGCTCTTCATGGATCTGGCGCAGCGCGCCGGCATGCGCGGCGTTCAGGAGTGGCTGTCTTTCTATTTCAAGGCCCCCATGCACGCCCCCGAGGTTTATCCCGAACATGATGTCTTCATCCAGCTCATGAAGCTGAAGAACACGCTTCGCTGGATGCGCGGTGAGGACTTGATCACGCACCTGGGCCTGGAATATTACGATTAATCGCTGTATCGTTTAAAAGACGCGAGGGCGCGCGGGAACTGTTTTCCGCGCCCGTTGCGTCTCAACCTCTAGGAGAGTATGAAAGTACTGGTAATCGGGGGAACCCTTTTCATCGGTCCACTGCTGGTCGACGAGCTGGTGAAGAGGGGCCACGACGTCGCGGTTCTGCACCGCAAACCCAAGCACGAGTTTGGCCGCAAGGTCGAGAACATCATGGCCGACCGGAACGATCCGGACGCCGTTGCCGGGGCCATTACCAATCGCCGCTTCGAAGTCGTCTTCGATAATGCGTACGATTGGGAGCGCGGAACCACCGCGCGGCAGGTGGAAGCCGCCGTGCGCGCCGTCGGCGACCGTCTCACGCGGTACATTTTCATGTCCAGTGTGGCGGCTTACGGCGACGGGCTGAATCACAAGGAAAGCGATCCGCTGGCCCCCGATTACCACGCCGATCCCTACGTCCGCCACAAGGCCACTACCGAGCGCCTGCTCTTCCGCATGCACTCGCAGACCGGCCTCCCCGTGGTGACGTTCCGCCCGCCGTTCCTTTACGGCCCCGAGAATCCGTTTTATCGCGAACAGTTTTTCTGGGACCGCCTGCGCGCCGGCCGCCCCGTCATCATCCCCGGCGATGGCCACCGCCTCATGCAGTTCTGTTATGTGCATGACCTGGTGCACGCCATGCTGCGCTCCATGGAGGAGCCGCGCGCCGTGGGAGAGGCCTTCAATATTGCGGACACAAAACCGCTCACCCAGGTCGAAGTGGTCGAAAGGCTCGCCAAAGTCGCCGGCGCCGACGCCAACCTGGTGCGCGTCCCCCGGGACGTCATCCAGCAGGCCGGCGGCAACGCCATGGAAGAGCCTTACTATTTCGGCGAGTATTTCGACCTGCCGCCCATCACTATGAACATCGGCAAGGTCACCCGCGTCCTGAAGATGAAACTCACCCCCTTCGATGCGGGGCTGAAGGAAACCTACCGCTGGTACACCCGCAATCACAAACCCCGCACCGGCGGCTTCGAATTCGATGACAAGGTCCTCGCCATGGCCAAAACCGGCTCGCCGGCGAGCGTGTAAGCGACACGACCGGGTCGGACCCGGTAGCCGTCTGAAACCATGTGCCGTTGGCGGCGGCCCCAGAGGCCCTCGGCGTGCATACGATCAAACGGGGAGGCCGTAATCGCCAGGCGGCACGTATGATCGGAAAGGCTGGATGTTGGCACGCGGCGCGCGTGGACGTTGCCGTCCCTCGCGTGGCCGTACACCGCCGCTCACCCGTAATGAATTCCGCATTCCGCTGGCCGGGCGGCGATCGGGTCTTTGTCCGCATTGCCGGACCGTCCGATGTTACAACTCTCCGAATGACTGCAAATGCTTGCAATTCACCGATTTTGGAGTGCGGAAAGGGTTATCCGCCTGCTATAATCGTAACCACTCGATCCCTATGCCTCTAAAGCCCTTCGCTCCCAATACGGGGACGGAAATGAAGATCTTTCTGCTCAAACCGCGGGGGTTTTGTGCCGGAGTGGTCAGAGCCATCGACGTGGTTAAAATCGCGCTCGATCTCTACGGGCCGCCGGTCTATGTGCGCAAAGAGATCGTGCACAATAAGCACGTGGTCGATGAACTACGCGACGCCGGAGCGGTATTCGTCGAGGAGTTGGACGAAGTGCCCGTGGGCGCGCGTGCCATCTTCAGTGCCCACGGAGTGGCGCCTGCCGTCCGACGGCAGGCAAAAGAGCGACAGCTCGACGTGATCGACGCGACGTGTCCGCTGGTGACGAAAGTTCATCTCGAAGCCGTGCGCTTCGCGCGCGATGGCTTCAGTATCGTACTGATCGGCCACAAGGATCACGACGAAGTCATCGGAACCTTGGGCGAAGTGCCGGCCTGCAGTCACCTGGTGGAGACGGTCGACGATGTGGACCGTCTCGTGCTCCCCGATCCCACGCGCGTGCGCTACCTCACTCAGACGACTCTCAGCCTGGACGAAACCCGCGACATTATCGGCCGCCTGAAAGAGCGCTTTCCCCTGATTCAGGGTCCGCCCGCGCAGGATATCTGCTATGCCACCGAGAACCGGCAAATGGCCGTCAAAGCCGTGTCGAAATATTGCGAGCTGCTTCTGGTGGTCGGTTCGCAGAACAGTTCCAACTCCAAGCGCCTGGTGGAAGTGGGCGACAATTTCGGCGTGCGCTCCTACCTGGTGAACGATCGCAGCGACGTGGATGCCGGGTGGCTTACGGGCGTGAAGAATGTGGCGGTGACCGCGGGAGCTTCGGCCCCGGAACACCTGGTGAGCGATCTGATCGAATTCCTGCGCGGCCTGGGGTTCCGGCAGATGGAGGAGATCGAACTGGTGGATGAGGACGTACGCTTCTCTCTGCCCAGCGAGCTGATGATTTCGATTCAATGAGCGCGCCGGTACAAGTCGGAGACACGCTGCAATCGGCCGCCGCCGAGGCGATGCGGCGCGCCGCCGAGTATCTTGCCGGCCTGCAGCAGCCCGACGGTCACTGGTGCGCCGAACTGACGGCCGATACCACGCTCGAATCCGACTACATTCTGTTCCAGCTTTGGTTGTATCCTCCGCGCGACGGCAATTGGGATCCGCCTTCACGTCCGCTCATCGAAAAAGCGGTGCGGTCGATCCTCGATCGCCAACTTCCCGATGGCGGTTTCAATATCTACGTGGGCGGCCCAAGCGAAGTCAGCGCCTCGGTGAAGGCCTATTTCGCCCTCAAGCTGGCCGGCCTCTCGATTGACGATCCCCGCATGGCGCGCCTGCGCGAACGCATTCTGGAACTGGGCGGCATCCAGGCGGCCAACGGCTACGTCAAAGTCAACCTCAGCCTCTTCGATCTCTATCCGCGGCAATACTGCCCCGCCATACCGCCGGAAGTGGTGCTGCTGCCGCTGAACTTTCTGTACCAGATGTCCTCGTGGACGCGCGCCATCGTGGTTTCGCTCGCCATCGTGCACGCCGCCGATCCGCGCAAGCCGGTTCCGGCCGGTTTCCACCTCGACGAAATCTGGCTGCCCGGCGCCAGCCCGGCCTTTCGCAAAGACGAACGCCGCTTCACCTGGCACAATACGTTTCTGACAATCGATCGTTTTCTGAAGTGGTGGGAGCACCGCGGCAATGGCCGCGTGCCGGCGCTGCGCCGCAAAGCGCTCGAAAAAGCCCGGCTCTGGATGATCGAACGCCTGCGCCATTCCGATGGCCTGGGCGCCATTTATCCGCCCATGATGTACTCGGTGATGGCGCTGGATTCGCTCGGCTATGCCGCCGACGATCCGGTGCGCGTCGAGGCCCTGCGCCAATTCGACCGCCTCATGGTGGACGATGGCGAACGCTTCTTCTTCCAGCCCTGCTTCTCGCCCGTGTGGGACACCGCCATCGGAACCTATGCCATGGCGCAGGCCGGCGAGAACCACGGATCCACGCGCCGCGCCACGGACTGGCTTCTGGCCCGCGAAGTCCGCCGCAAGGGTGACTGGAGCACGAAGCGTCCGCGCACGGAGCCCTCCGGGTGGGCTTTCGAATACAACAACGAGTTCTATCCCGATGTCGACGATACCGCCATGGTGGTGCTCGCGCTCGGCAACGCGCGCGGCTCCGATGCGGGCGCCCAGCGCGCCTGCCATCAGCGGGCCCTGGCATGGCTGCTCGACATGCAATCGGCCGATGGCGGCTGGGCGGCCTTCGACGCCGATAACAACTGGACGTTTTTGAACCAGGTCCCCTTCGCCGACCACAATGCCATGCTCGATCCCACGTGCCCGGATATCACCGGCCGCGTGCTGGAGGCGCTGGCGGCCCACCGTCTGGACGCCCGCCACCCCGCGGTGCGCCGCGGCGTGGAATGGCTGGTCAGGAATCAGGAGCCGGATGGGAGCTGGTACGGCCGTTGGGGCGTGGCCTATATCTACGGCACCTGCTTCGGGCTGCGCGGGCTCGCCGCCTCCGGTGAAAGCGATCGCGAAGCCCATATTCTGCGCGCCGGAGAATGGCTGCGCTCCATTCAGAATGCCGATGGCGGCTGGGGCGAAAGCTGCGCCAGTTATGATAACGGCGTCTTCACACCCGGCCCCAGCACGCCCTCGCAGACGGCCTGGGCCATCATGGGCCTGATCGCCGGCGGCGATGCCGCCAGCCTCAGCGTGCAGCACGGCATCGAATACCTGCTCGAAACGCAGCGCCGCGACGGCTCCTGGAACGAAAAGCCCGCCACCGGTACCGGCTTCCCCAAAGTCTTCTATTTGAATTACCACTTATACAAGGATTATTTCCCGCTGCTGGCGCTCTCTTCCTTCGTCAAGAGCCGGGGCAACTCGAACGGTTGATCTATGAAATTCCCTCTCGCGATGGTTGCCGGCATGGCCGGATACATTTACAAAAACAAGAAGCATCCGCGTCCGGAATGGCAGAAGAACGCCGTGCCCGCCGAAGACGCTTCCAACCCGTTCCGGATCCTGCCGCCCAGCGCCGGCGCCAAACGCCAGCCGCACCCCATGATCGACCGCCGTTTCCCCATCGTGATGATGCTCGAGCCGCTGCACGCCTGTAACTTGACCTGCACCGGCTGCGGCCGCATTCGCGAATACGAAGCCACCATCAGCGAGCGTGTGCCGCTCGAGGAATGTCTGGCCGCGGTAGATGAGTGCGGCGCGCCCATGGTTTCCATCTGCGGCGGCGAGCCCATGATGTACCCGCAGATCGGCCAGTTGGCCGCCGGCATTCTGGAGCGCAACCGCCACATCATTCTCTGCACCAACGGCATGTTCATCCGCAAGCGCCTGCACGAATTCACGCCCGACAAGCGCTTCTACTTCAACGTCCACCTGGACGGCATGGAGAAGAATCACGATATTGCCGTGGAGCGCGAGGGCGTGTTCCGCGACGCCATCGACGGCATCAAGGCCGCCAAGGCGGCCGGCTTCCTCGTCTGCACCAACACTACGGTTTATAAAGAAACGGACATGGCCGAGATTGAAGAGCTCTTTGAATACCTCAAGCAATTCAATGTGGACGGCCACCAGATTTCGCCGGCCTACGGATATTCCGCCGTGAATGATCGCGAAATCTTTCTTACCAAAGACGACGTGCACGAGAAATTCCGCGATTTCGACCGCATCGCGAAAAAATACAATGTGCGTCAGACGCCCGTCTACATGGAGTTTTTGAAGGGCGAGCGCGAACTCCCCTGTACCGCCTGGGGCAATCCCACCTACAACATCAAGGGCTGGAAGGGCCCCTGCTACCTCATCACCGACGGCCATTACAAGACGTTTGAGGCGCTGATGACGCAGACCCCCTGGGAGCACTACGGTCCCGGCAACGATCCGCGCTGCGAGCATTGCATGATGCACTGCGGCTTCGAGCCTTCCGCCGCCTTCGGAATCAACGCCCGGTTCAGCGACAACTTCAAAATGCTGAGCTGGATGCTCCGCTAATTCCATCCCATGACGCCCGCGGAGCCGCAACCCGAGGGCGCGGTGTTTTCCGCCCCATGCTAGCGTGAGAATTCATGAAGGCTTTGGTTACCGGCGCTTCCGGATTTCTGGGCTGGCATATCGCGCGCGTGCTGCGCGAGCGCGGAATTACCGTGCGCGCTTTCGTGCGCCCGGGCTCTCGCGTGGACGGGCTGGATGTCGAAATCGCCGTCGGCGACCTGCGCGACCCCGCCTCGCTCGCCCGCGCCGTCAGCGGCTGCTCGCTGGTTTTTCACGCGGCCGCGGATTACCGGCTGTGGGCGAAGCATCCCGCCGAGTTGTACGATTCCAACGTGGAGGGCACGCGCAATCTGCTGGCTGCCGCGCGCCAGGGCGCGGTCGAGCGCGTGGTTTATACCAGCACCGTCGGCTGCATCGGCATCCCTCCGGGCGGCGTCGGCGATGAGGCTTCGCCCGTTTCTTTCGACGATATGAGCGGCGATTATAAGCGCTCCAAGTTCCTGGCCGAGCAGGCGGCCCTGGAATTTGCCGCCGGCGGACTGCCGGTGGTCATCGTCAATCCCACGGCGCCCATCGGCGACCACGATGTAAAGCCCACCCCTACCGGGAAAATCGTGCTCGATTTTCTCCAGGGCGACATGCCCGCGTTCATCGATACCGGGCTGAACGTGGTGGACGTGCGCGATGCCGCCGAAGGCCACTGGCAGGCCTGCCAGCGCGGCAGGAGCGGGGAGCGGTACATTCTGGGGTCGGAGAACCTCACACTGGCGCAGATTTTGCAGAAACTGGCTGTGATCGCCGGCCGCAAGGCGCCGCGCGCGCGGCTGCCGTATGCCGTAGCCTGGGCCGCGGGCGTGTGTAGCACCGGTTGGGCGGAGGTCACGGGGCGCCCGCCGCGCGTGCCGTTGGACGCCGTGCGCATGGCGCGGAAGAAAATGTGGGTGTCGCACGAAAAAGCGCGCCGGGAACTGGGGTTTTCGCCGGCTCCCGCTCAGTGCGCCCTGGAACGCGCGGTGGAGTGGTTCCAGTCGCGATGAGGATTCTGATGGCAGCCTCCGAGCCGAGGGAGTTTCCGGGCATCCTGCGCCACGCCGAAACCATAGAAAGGCCGAGACTTGCTGTAAATTGGGTTCGTTCCGCCACGATCTGCGGCCACGAGTTCCTGCTGCTGGCCAATGGCGCCACACGCCGCCGCGTCGCCGGCGCCCTGGATGCCGTCTGGGAGACTTTCCGGCCGGAAGCCGTGGTCAGCACCGGGTTCTGCGGCGCCGTTTCGCCCGAGCTGGCGATTGCGGACATCATCGTGGCCACCGAGGTCGCCTGGGAAGGCCGCAGGTTTCCGGCCCTCCCCGTCACCGGAGCGCGGGCGCACAGAGGCCTGGTCCGCACGCTCGATCACATCGCCGCTTCGCGCGCCGAGCGCGCTCTGCTGTGCGCCGCAGGGGCCATGGCGGTGGAGATGGAGGCCGCCGAGGCCGCCGAACGCGCTCAATCCCATGGGCTTCCGTTTTACTGTATAAAGACGGTAACGGACCTCGCCGACGAAACCCTGGAGAATGACTACAATGGGGCTCTGCGCGGCGACGGACACTTCGATACAATTGTTCTTTTAAGCGGAGCTTTGCGCCATCCCCTAACGCGGATACCGGAACTGTTCCGGTTGCGCGAAAGGTGTGTGCGCGCCGCACGCACCCTGGGAGATTTTTTTGCCGATTGCCGATTCTGACGTAAGCGCCATTCCCGAGATGATGCAGGCGGCCGTATATCGCGGCCAAAGCCTCGTGCACGTCGAAGAGATTCCGACGCCGGCCATCGGCCCCGGCGAGATTCTCATTCGGGTGGAGGCCTGCGGAATCTGCCACACGGACCTCAAGAAGATCGAACACAATCTTCTCGATCCGCCGCGCGTCTACGGCCACGAAACCGCGGGCGTAGTCGCCGCCGTGGGCGCGGGTGTCAGCCGCTTCCGGCCGGGCGACCGCGTGGTGGCGTTTCATCACATCCCCTGTGGAAGCTGCTTTTACTGCTCGCGCCGCAACTACGCTCAGTGCGCCGTTTACAAGCGGGTCGGAATTACCGCCGGTTTTGAGCCGGCGGGCGGCGGCTTCGCGCAATATGTCCGCGTCATGGATTGGATTGTCGAGCGCGGTGTGGAGCGCATTCCCGATGGCATCAGCTTCGAGCGCGCCACCCTGGTCGAGCCGCTCAACACCTGCCTCAAAGCGGTGGTGCAGTGCAATCCGCGGCCGGAAGAGTTCGTCGTTGTCATGGGACAGGGCCCCATCGGCCTGATGTTCACCATGCTGGTAAACCGGACAGGCGCGCGTATTGCGGCTACCGATACCATTGACGAGCGGCTGCGCCTCGCCTCCCGCTGCGGCGCCGCCCATGCCTGGGATCCCCGGTCGGTGGACCTCGTTTCCGAGGTACGTTCGCGAACCGAAGGACGCGGCGCGGACCTCGTGATCGTGGCAGCCTCGGCGCCCGGCATCGTCGAGCAGGCCATCGCCTGTTCGCGTCCCGGGTCGCGAATCTTACTTTTTGCCCAAACATCGGCGGCGGAGCGAATCGAAACATCCGGCGCAGACATCTGTGCCGGTGAGAGGATTCTTTTCGGGTGCTATAGTGCATCTATAGACTTACAAAAAGAGTCCGCAAATCTGGTTTTTGGCGGCGAATTACCTTTGGAGGAACTGATTTCGCACCGCTTGCCGTTGGTTAAAATCCGTTCAGGATTTGATTTGGCATTGCATCCAGGACCTAAATCGTTGAAAATAATCGTTCAGCCACAGAGGTGGTCATAGTGAATAGCCAGATGATGGCTGCTGTGCTTTACGGCAAGGAACACTTGCAGGTCGAGCCGGTGGCTGTTCCTAAAATTGAGAGCGGAGATATCCTTGTCCGGGTGAAGGTTGCGTTGACCTGTGGCACCGACGTAAAGGTATTTCGCCGCGGATATCACGCTCGCATGATCGTGCCCCCGGCTGTGTTCGGGCACGAACTGGCCGGCGATGTCGTCGCCGTGGGCCGGGGAGTCACACAATTCTCCGTGGGGCAGCGGGTGGTAGCGGCCAATTCCGCTCCCTGTGAGCAATGTTATTTCTGTAAGCGCGGACTGGAGAATCTCTGCGAAGACCTGCTGTTCAATAACGGCGCGTATGCCGAGTACATCCGGATTCCTGCACGCATTGTCGAGCGCAACACCTACCATATCCCCAAGCACGTGGGATATCACGATGCCGCGCTCATCGAGCCGCTGGCCTGTGTAGTGCGGGGGTTTGAGGAGACTTCGCCGCTCGAGGGCGACACCATCGCGGTGACCGGCCTCGGGCCGATCGGACTGATGTTCGTCAAACTGGCGAAACTGCGCGGCTGCCGCGTCATCGCGGTAGGCCGCCGCAAAACCCAGCTCGACCGCGCGGCGGCGCTGGGAGCGGACGAACTGATCGTGGGCGACGACGGCAGCGACCCGGTGCGCGCCATCCGCGCCATGACGCATGGCCGCGGAGTCGATATCGCCATCGAAGCCGTGGGCAAGCCGCAAACCTGGGAATGGGCGGTCAACATGGTGCGGCGCGGCGGCACGGTGAACTTCTTCGGCGGCTGCCCGAATGAGACGCACGTGAGCCTGGATACGGCGCTGCTGCACTATTCGGAAATCACCTGCAAGGCGAGCTTCCACCACACCCCCGCGTATATCCGTAAGGCGCTCGACCTGGTCTGCCAGGGCCATATCTCCGCCTCCTTTTTCGTCAACCGGGAAGAGCCGTTGTCCAACCTGCTGGAAGTGATGCGGCACCTGATGAGCCATAACGGCCACCTGAAGACGGCCATTCTGCCATAGGTCCGAGTGCACGGATTTCTCGCACCTCCGGAATTCGTGAACTCCCCCGAGGAGATGGCCCGGACGTGGACCTTCGCCGAAAGCCAGGCCTACACCCGCTGGCTGGCGACCCATCACTACGAGAACTTCCACGTTGTCAGTTTTCTGCTCCCCAAGCGCCTCCACCAGGATTTCTACAACGTCTACTCCTACTGCCGCTGGGCTGACGACCTGGGCGATGAAACCGGCGACCGCGCGGAAAGCCTGCGCCTGCTGGCGTGGTGGCGCGCCGAACTGCAGGAAATGTACGAAGGGCGCGCGTCACATCCCGTCTTCCTCGCGCTGGCGGATACCGTCCGGCGACACTCCATTCCCCGGGAGCCGTTCGCCGATCTTATCCATGCGTTCGTGCAGGACCAGACCGTGACCCGCTACCGCGATTGGGATGAGCTTTTCGGCTACTGCCGCTACTCCGCCAACCCCGTGGGGCGGCTCGTGCTCTACCTCTGCGGCTACGCCGACGCCGACCGCCAGCGCCTGAGCGACGCCACCTGCACCGCGCTGCAGCTCGCCAATTTCTGGCAGGACGTCACCGTGGACCTGCTCAAAGACCGCGTCTATCTGCCCCTGGACGTGCTCGTGCGCCATGGCTGCGAGATCGACGACCTGCTGGCCCGCCGTTTCACTCTCGGCTTTCGCGAAGCCATGCGCGAGGCCGTCGAAAGGGCCCGCGAATTCTTCCTGGTAGGCCTGCCGCTGAGCGGCATGGTGGACCGGCGCCTGGCGCTCGATCTCGACCTGTTCAGCCGCGGCGGCCTGAGGGTGCTGGAGAAGATCGAACAGCAGGGGTATGATGTGTTGGCGGCGCGGCCGGCGATTTCCAAAGCGGAGCGCGTCCGGCTGCTGCTGGGTTCGCTGGCGCGCGTGGCGCTGGCGCGGGCGGCCTGATGAACGCGGCCGATGCATCGTACGAGTACTGCACCAAAGTGGCGCGCAGCCGCGCCAAGAACTTCTACTACTCCTTCCTGCTGCTTTCCGCGCAGCAGCGCAAAGCCATGTGCGCCATCTACGCGTTCATGCGCTACTGCGACGATTTGAGCGACGAACCGGGCGCCTCGCGCCAGGCCATCGAGCGCTGGCGCGACGAACTCTCCGAGGCCCTCGAAGGGCGGTTCAGCGGCCATCCCGTCTGGCCCGCTTTCTACCATACCGTCCGCCGCTTCGGCATTCCGCGCGAGTATTTCACCGCCATGATCGAAGGCGTGGCGAGCGATCTCGAACCGCGCCGCTTCGAAACCTTCGAGGAGCTGTACCGCTACTGCTACCAGGTGGCGTCGGTGGTCGGGCTGACCATCATCCACATATTCGGCTTCGATACCCGCAGCGCGCTGCCCCTGGCGGAAAAATGCGGCGTCGCCTTCCAACTCACCAATATCCTGCGCGATATCCGGGAAGACGGCGAACGCGGCCGCATCTATCTGCCGGCGGACGACCTGCGCCGCTTCGGCGTCAGCGAAGAGGAACTCGTCGCCGGCCGCCGTAGCGAAGCCGTCATCAAGCTGATGCAGTTCGAAGCCGCGCGGGCGCGCGCCTACTACAACGAGTCGGCGCCGTTGCTCGACCTCATCCATCCGCGCAGCCGCCCCTCGCTGTGGGCGCTCATCGCTATCTATTCGCGCCTGCTGGAGCGCATCGAGCGCAGCCATTACGATGTTTTCGAGCGCCGCATGCGTCTGCCCGTGTGGGAAAAGGTGTGGATCGTGGCGCGCGCCGTGACGGGCCAGGGATAGCGCCGGCGGGCCCTCTTCTCAGCGCACTCCGACCGCGCCGAACGAGTATTCCGCCAGGTCCGTCCAGCGGTTATCGATGGTGTTCTGAACGAATACCGCCCGTTCCGCGCGGAAGCCGCGCTCACCCGTGTATTCGGCCCAGCGGCGCTGCGCGATCTCATGCGCGTCCGGCACTCCGGCGTGCGGAATCTCCTGCGCCACCGTGATGTGCGGATGATACGGGAATGGTTCCCGGAATGCCAGGCTGGTACGGTTCATGGCCGCATGCATGCGCCGCAGTTCCAGCGCGCCAGCCCCCACCTCGATATACACCACCTGGGTCACGGGGAAGACCTGAATCGATGTCAGCTCGACTTCGAACGGAGACCAGCCGTCCATCAAGTTCCGGGCTTCGTCGGAAGCGACCTGCCAGGAAACCTCCAGCGGGCGGGGAGGCAGCACGCTTACATGCGCGTGAGGATTGGAGTCCGGCACCAGTTCCCTGCGCAGATCGTCCAGAAAGCGGCCTAGAGGATCGGGGATATAGATGACCAGGGCGAAAATATTGAGACAATCTTCCGGCGCCGGCCGCATTCTCCCGTTTTGTTCTGAACCCATTCTTGCCTATATGGTAATCACATTGTAGCTTTTTGTACGGCCCAGCGGGTTTCGGGGGAGGACAGTCGCGGCGCAGCGGAATCCGGGGGAAGCCACCGGGTTTTCCCGCCCCTGCACCAAATCCCCGCACGTACCTGATATTTTAGGGGGATGGCCAGTCCCAGCGGCAACCCGCTCGTCGGCATTCAGTTCCGCATCCCCTTCGACCACATTCGCGCCGAGCACGTCCGTCCGGCCGCCGCCGAACTGCTGGCCGGTGCGCGCGCACGTCTGAATGGCATTGCCGCCGAGCCCGGCCCGCGCAACTTCGCCAACACCATGCAGGCGCTGGACGAAATGAGCGAGCCGCTGGATTTCGCCATGGCGATTGTTCGCCACCTGGAAAGCGTCGCGACGTATCCTGAATTGCGCGCCGAGTTCAACGCAGTGCAGCCGGAGGTGAGCGCCTTTTATTCCAGCATCCCGCTGCAGGAGCGACTCTGGACGGCGTTGAAAGACTACGCCGCCACTCAGGAAGGCCGGCTTCTGACCGGCGAAAAGCGCCGCTTTCTCACCAAGACCATGGACGCCTTCCGGCGCCATGGCGCCGACCTCGACCCCGCCGGCAAGAAACGGCTGGAGGAGATCGACGTCGAGCTGACCCAGATCACCACCAAGTTCGCCGAGAACGTCCTCGATGCGACCAACGCCTGGGAATTGCTGGTCACCGAGGAAGCGCAGCTGGCCGGCCTGCCTCCCACGGCCGTCGCCTCGGCCCGCGAAAGCGCGGCGCGCAAGAACCTCGACGGCTGGCGCTTCACCCTGCATGCGCCCGATTATTTCGCGGTGATGACTTACCTGGATGACGCCGCCGTGCGGCGCCGCATGTATGAGGCCTACGCCGTGCGCGGCGCCGAAAACGGCACCGATAACCGGCCCTTGATCGTGCGCATTCTCGAGCTCCGCCGCGAAAAGGCCCGCCTGCTCGGGTTTGCCGACTTCGCCGACCTGGTGCTGGAAGACCGCATGGCGCATAGCGGCGCCCACGCGCTGCGCTTCCTCGAAGACCTGAAAGCCAAGACCGAACGGCGCTTTCAGGAGGAGAACCTCGATCTGCTGCAATTTCGCCGCGGGCTGGAAGGCCCCGGCGCGCCCGAACTGGCGCCCTGGGACGTTGCCTACTATGCAGAAAAGCAGCGCGCCGCGCTCTACGATTTCGATGAGGAAGCGCTGCGCCCGTACTTCCCCGTCGAACGCGTCGTGAGCGGCCTGTGGGACCTCGTCAACCGCCTCTACGGCATCCGCGTCGAGAAGGAACCGGACGTCCCGGCGTGGGACCCGGCCGTCTGCTATTACAACGTCTTCGACGAAAACGGCGGCTTCATCGGCGGCTTCTACGCCGACTGGTTTCCGCGCGAAAACAAGCGCGGCGGCGCCTGGATGGAGGCATTCATCACCGGCGGCCCGGCGCCGGACGGGTTCCATCCGCACCTGGGCCTGATTTGCGGCAACCTGACGCCGCCGGTAGGCGGGAAGCCGGCGCTGCTCACGCACCGCGAAGTCGAGACCATCTTCCACGAATTCGGCCACCTGCTGCACCACCTGCTGAGCACCGTCGAAATCCGTGGCCTCGCGGGAACCAGCGTGGCCTGGGATTTTGTCGAGCTGCCTTCGCAGATCATGGAAAACTGGTGCTGGGAGCGCGAGGCGCTCGACCTGTTTGCGCGCCACTGGGAAACGGGCGAGCCTGTGCCCGAAGAGCTGTTCCAGAAGATGAAGCGAGCGCGCACGTTCCGCGCCGCCAACGCCCAGATGCGGCAGCTCGGCTTCGGATTCATCGACCTGCTGCTGCACACGCGCTACTCGGCGGAGCGCGATGGCGACCCGGTGGCTTACACGCGGACGATCCTGCAGGAGTTCAGCCCCGCTCCGCTGCCCTCCAACCACGCCATGATCGCCGCCTTCACGCACCTGTTCGCGAGCCCGGTAGGCTATGGCGCGGGCTACTACTCCTACAAGTGGGCGGAGGTGCTGGATGCCGATGCCTTCACGCGCTTTCAATCGGCCGGCATCTTCAGCCGCGACGTGGGAGGCGACTTCCGCGGCTGCATTCTCTCGCGCGGCGACAGCGAAGACCCCGCCGCGCTCTATCACCGGTTCATGGGCCGGGAGCCCGATCCGGAAGCGCTGCTGCGCCGCTCGGGCCTGGCCTGAGCGCCCGTGCTTACAGCTTCATCCGATCCAGTTTGCGGTACAGCGTCTTGCGCTCGATTCCCAGAATCTGCGCCGCCTTGCTCTTGTTGCCGCCGGTCGCGGCGAGCACACGCCGGATCTGGTCCTCTTCGGCATCCGCCAGCGTTTCGACCGGTTTTTCGCGCGCTTCCATAATGGTCAGCGCATCGTGCACGGTTTCGGCATCGATGCGCTCGGCCAGAATCGTCAGCCGCTCGATGAGCCGCTGCAACTGGCGCACGTTGCCTTTCCAGGTGTAGTCCTGCAGCGCTTTCACGCCCGAATCCATCAGCCTGGCCTCGCGCCCGTACTTGCCGTTGTACTTGTTGACGAAGAAGCGCGCCAGCAGCGGGATATCGTTGCGCCGCTCGCGCAGCGGCGGAATCGTGATCCGCAGGGTGTTGAGCCGGTACCACAGGTCTTCGCGGAATTTGCCTTCATCCACCAGTCGCTGCAGGTTCTTGTTGGTGGCCGCGATGACCCGCACGTCCACTTCGCGGTAGCGCGCCGCGCCCACCGGCCGGATCTCGTGCCCTTCAAGAAAACGCAGCAGCGCAAGCTGGAAGTTGGAGTCGATCTCGCCGATCTCGTCCAGAAAAACGGTCCCGTTGTTGGCGGCTTCGAACACGCCCACACGGTCGCGGTCCGCGCCCGTATAGGCTCCGCGCACCGCTCCAAACAGTTCGCTTTCCAGGAGCGAGGCCGTGATCGCCGCGCAATCCACCGGAATGAACGGCTGCCTGCTGCGCCGGCTGTTTTTCCAGATCATGCGCGCCACCAGTTCCTTGCCGGTTCCGGTTTCGCCCTCGATGATCACGGTGGCGTCGGTGGGCGCTACGCGCGCGACCGTCTTGTAAATCTCCACCATCCCGGCCGAGATGCCGATCAGGTCCGTCTCGGGCAGTTCCTCCTCCGGCGCCTCTTCGTCCTCGCCGTTGCGCGCCGCTTCGGCGCGTTCGATAGCGTCAAGCATTACGTCGAGATCGAACGGCTTCGCGATGTAATCGAAGGCTCCTCCGCGCGTCGCCGCCATGGTGGTCTCCATGGTTCCGCGGCCGGTCATGAGGATCACCGAGCAATGCGGGTCCTTGCGCTTGGCGGCATCCAGCACGTCGAGGCCGGTGCGTTCGTCGATATAGATATCGCTGATGACGATCGGGTAGGCCGTCGCGCCCAGGCGCTCGATGGCTTCGCCGGTGGTGGAGACGGCGTCCACCGCGTACCCTTTCTCCTCCAGCGCCGTCTGAATCGTAAACTGCAGCGCCGGATCGTCTTCGACTAGCAAAAGTTTCGGCATCAATGTCGTTCCGCGGCGGCGGGAGCCGGCACCGCGGCGGGCATCACCAGCGTGAAGCACGAGCCCACTCCCGGCTCGCTGGTCACTTCGATCTGCCCGCCGTGCTGCTCCACGATCTGTTGGACGATGGACAACCCGATTCCGGTACCCGCTTCGCCCGATTGTTCCGCTTTCTTTGTGCGATAAAACTTCTGGAAGATCTGCTTGACTTCCTTCTGATCCATGCCGATGCCCTGGTCCTGCACGGCGATCCGGATCAGACCCTCCTGCTTACGCGCCGACACGGTAACCTGCGTCTCCCGGGGCGAATACTTTACGGCGTTGGTAAGCAGATTGTAGCAGGCATACTCGATGAGCTCGCGGTCTCCGGTGAACTGCGGGTCGTCGCCGATGGGCTGGATCGTGATCGCGATCTGCTTGCGCTCGGCGAGCGGCCGCGCGCGCCCGGCGCACAGTTCGATCATGTCCCGCACCGGAATCGCCTCCCGTTTCAGCTCCATCTGGCCCGCGCTCAGCCGCTCCACGCTGAGAAAGACCTCCACCATGCGCGCCAGGCGCTTGGACTCCGAATTGATGAGCTGCGCGATCTGCTTGCGCTTGTCTTCGGTGAGCGCGTAGCGCGAAATCAGCTCGCTCGAGCCTTGAATCGCCGAAAGGGGCGTGCGCATTTCGTGCGTCACGAACTGCATGGCCTGCTGGTAGCGCGCGCGCGAAGCCTGCTCGATGCGCCAGTTGCGCCGCACCACAAGATGGTAATACGCCGCCGCGGTGAGAGTGCCGAACCACGCCACGAACAGCGGCGTGGAAACCGCCAGAACGTGCGAATACGCGAAACTTACGTAAGGCACCGCGATCGCCGCGCATAGCACCGCGAGCCCGCCCGCGTAAGCCAACCATCCCGGCAGGTAGCGGAACGAAAGCCCCGCCGCCACTAGCAGCAGCAGGCTGAAGAGGCAGGTCTTCAGGTAAGAAACGTCGGTGAGAAAGAGACCCTGCGCCATGGATTCGAACGCTTCGGCGTTGATTTCGATTCCGCTCGTGGGAGTCGACCGGTCGTTGGGAGTGAACAGGCGGTCGCGCAGTTCCGTTACCGCCGTCAGCCCCACGAACACCACCTTGCCGGTAAACTGCGACGCCAGCGCGGGATTCTCGATGAGTCCTTCGAGCGAAATGCGGGGAATGGGCTGCATCAACGGCGGCGGCGGCACGAAGCGGATGCGCATCACGCGGCCCTCCCACTCTTCGGGAAGCTTCCGCAGGTGCATTCCGGGATCGTACATCCCCATCGGCACCGGCATCACCGTGCCGCCCACGTCCAGCTCGTCCCGCGATTCCTGAATGACCTTCACTCCGCGGCTCAGGCGGAAGGCCTCCAGCGAAAGCGCCCACAGCCGCTGTTTCCCGGCGACTTTATCCAGCAGGATGGCTCGCGTGCGCGAATCGTTGAGGTCCTGCAGGACATACACGTGGCCCACTGCCGCCGCGCAGCGCAGGAATTGCGGCAGCGGGTACTCGAAGGCGCCATCGACCAGCTCCGCCGAAAGCACCAGGTTGGGCGTGGCGCAGAATGCCGCCGCCAGCGCTTCATCGGTCTTCGTGTCCGGTTTGCGGTCGGCCAGAATCAGATCCACCGCCACGGTTTTCGGATGTGCCGCCGCCACCAGCCGCATGGCCTCAGCCAACGGCTCGCGAATATGGTCGAGGCCGCCCGATTTCGCCAGCGTTTTTTCGTCGATTGCCAGCACGACCGACTCCGTTTTCCAGGGCTTCGGCTCGTGGCGGAGAAAAATCTGGTCGTAGGCGAAGTTATCCAGTTGCTGCCCGAAGAGGTAGCTGCCCAGGACCCCGAGCACGAACGCAGCTCCCAGCAGGCCGGCGTACGTCGCGGTACTTTTCCACCCCCGCCGCTCCATGGTCGATTCGCCTATTTCTTTAGTATATCGGGACGCGCGAGGCGAGCTTGCACGCACTCGCGCGGCCGGTGATCCGGATCGAGCCCGGCTTGCTATGATGGCCTCAAATGGCCAATCTTCTGTCCGATCTGGCTCCCGTTTCCGAAGCTGTCACCGACGGGGTCCGGGTCGAAGTGATGGCGCAGTATTCTCCGGAGAACTCCCAGCCGCAGAATGGCGAATGGGTTTTCGGCTATACTGTGCGGATCACGAACCTGGGAAACGATACCGTGCAGTTGCTCTCGCGGCATTGGATCATTACCGATGCATTCGAACATGTTGAGGAGGTCCGCGGCCCCGGAGTCGTCGGCGCGCAGCCGGTGCTCGGTCCGGGCGAATCGTTCAAGTACTCTTCGTGGTGTCCTTTGAAAACACCCATGGGGATGATGCACGGCACATATCAGATGGTCCGTAACAACGGGGAGGCTTTCGACGTGGAAATCGCGCCCTTCGGGTTGAAGGCGCGCTACACGGTGCACTGAAGATACCGGCCTGGGAGGGGGTCGGATGAATCGCGCCCGCTGGTGGATTCCTTTTGCTGTTCTCGCCGGTGTGCTGTGCGCGCAGAGTCCCGCTCCGCAGCGGCTCGGCGCGCGTCCCTCGGGTCCGTTTACCGGCGCCGCTGCGCAGGTCTCCGCGACGTCTCCGTTCCCGGCGGGCTGCAACGGCGCGCAGACGGGCACGCTCTACGAAAACGGGCCGGTCGAGCCATTCCTCGCCGCCGATCCGCACAATCCCGCGCACCTCGTTGGCGTCTGGCAGCAGGACCGCTGGAGCAACGGCGGAGCCAACGGTGTCCTCGCCGCCGTCTCGAACGATAGCGGCCGCACCTGGGCCATCTCCCAACCCAGGTTCTCCATTTGCGCCGGCGGCGCGTGGGAGCGCGCCAGCGACCCCTGGGTTTCCATCGCTCCCGATGGCACAGTGCATTTCATCGCTCTCACACTCAATGGGGCGGGCGCGGTCACAGCTGTGCTCGCCAGCCGCTCCACCGATGGCGGAGTCACCTGGAGCGACCCCGTCACGCTGGATCAGCCGCCCGCCGGCAGCGACAAGGAATCCATCACCGCCGATCCCACCGACGCGCACTACGTCTACGCGATCTGGGACCAGACGAACCTGAACCTTCACGTTCCCGCCTGGTTTTCGCGCAGCACCGATGGCGGCGTGACCTGGGAGCCCGCCCGCGTGATCTACAACCCCGGGACGGACGGTTACGCCACCGCGAACCAGATTGTCGTACTCCCGAGCGGCACGCTCCTGGACGTCTTCACTCTGTCCTATGAGTCCGGCGGTACGCGCCAGCCCGGCGCATTTACGGCTGTGATGGCATCAGCGGATCGCGGTGCGACTTGGGCGACGCCGGTCGTCGTCTCCACCAACCAGACGATCGGCACCGTCGATGCCAAGACGCAGTTGAGCCTGCGCACGGGCGCGGGAATTCCCAGCGCCGCGGTGGATCCCGTGTCCGGAGCCGTCTACCTCGTCTGGTCCGACGCACGCTTCAGCAACGGCGCGCGCGACGGCATCGCGTTTTCGAAATCGCTGGATGGCGGCGTCACGTGGTCTGCGCCGGTGCAGGTCAACCAGGCGCCCAATGTGCAGGCATTTACGCCCGTGGTGGCCGCGGCCGCCGGGGGCACGGTCGCGGTGACTTACTACGATTTCCGCCAGGATACCGACGACGTCACGAAGCTTCTCGCCAACGCCTGGCGCCTTACCTCTCTGGATGCCGGCGCGACCTGGAGCGAAACTCCCCTGGCGGGACCATTCGATATGCTGAGCGCGCCGCGCGCGACGGGACCGTTCCTGGGCGATTACCAGGCCATGGCGTCTTCGGGCAGCCTTTTCGTTGCGTTTTTCGCGGCGGCGAATTCCGGCAACGCGGCCAATCCCAGCAGCGTGATCGCTTCTTCTTTTGTCCGGCCGCCGGACACGCGCAACAACGGCCGCATCGAGATCAACCTGCATCCGCGCCCTTACCATCACGGCGACGAACCCGAGCCTCCAAAGGCGCGTGCCCGAAAGTAACTCTTCACCGCGAGAACGGATACTCCTGAATCCAGTGAAAGCCGCGGTTGACCAGCAGCAGTTTGTTGCGATCGAAGAGGTGCAGTTGCGCGTGCACGCGGTGTCCGTACATGGCGCCATCCAGCGTCAATTCACCGGGCGCGGGCCGCTGGAAGGCGAAAACGTATTTGGCGCTCCTGGGGCCCTGGGAGAGCGCCATTTTTCCCGTCTTGACGTCGAGCGACACCGTATAGTTCTCGAACGAATCGTCCGTCAATTGGAACGCCATGATGGCAGGAACGTCGAAGATCGCCCGCCGCCACCCGATCGGGCCTTTGGGTCCACCGGCGGCGGGTGCGCCGTCCACCGTCAACTCCTCGACATTCCAGATGCCGTACAAGGGCGAGCGCTCGCGGCCGCCGCCGTACCGGTACCAGGCTTTCCATCCGCCCCAGGCATTCCCCGCGAGCAGCAGAATCGCAAACGCAATCTGCGCCACGGTGGCAACCCGGTTGGCGCGTGATGTGCCGAAGAGCGGCGGCTGCCGCGAGCGGTCCACCGGCCGGTTGAGAAAGAAAAAGCGCATCAGCCGCGCCGTCTCCGGCAGCACCAGCAGCACCGCGATCAGCAGCAGTTGAAAGGAAAAGAGCTTCACCGGCACGTCGTAGGTCATGTTCAGCGTGAAGACTTCGGCCAGGTCAGCGAGACAGATCAGCGCGCCCAACAGCGCCGTGCGCGGAATCATTACCAGTAGTCCGCCCAGCACCTCCGCTGAGCCCACGAACATCTCGTAGGCCGGCGATGCACCCACCGAATACCAGAGCACGCTCATAGGCGAGAAGTTGCCGTAGGGCTCGACCAGTTTCGCCAGGTACGGAAACGGCATCTGCAGCGGAATCACTTTGTCTATGCCGTAGAGCAGCATCTCCGAACCCAGAACGAAGCGCAGGCCCAGCCGGAACCACTTGTCGAGCGCGATATAGTCGCCGCGCCGACGGTCGAAGATGGACCACACCGCGCACACCAGCGCCGACAGAACCAGCACGCAAAACGCCAGCACCCAATCGAAGGTCTTGTCGCCGCTGCCGCTGCCCGTATAAACCAGTTGGTGCGTAATGCCGAAGATGTGCCGCGCTGTCCAGAAGACCATTGGGCGCACGGGAGGTTTGGCGGCCAGGTCGGGAAACTGCAGCGCGGGAATGGGCAGCAGGCCCCCGAGAATCTGCGTGGTCAGGCTGAACAGGCCGAAATAGACGAAGCAGAAACGGAAGCCGAGTCGTTTCGCCAGGCTCCAGCGCGCGATGGGCGCTACAGGCCCTGCGGGTTCGATTCGGGGTTCAGCCGCCATAGGTGATAGTTTAGGGCCTGCGCGCGTTTATGGTCCAATGGCTATATGGGAGGGATGCGCAATTACTTTCCGATCGTGCGCGACCGCGTGCGTTCCCGCCGCTTCAATTCGCTGTTCCTCTTCGTCACCTCGCGCTGCAACTCCCTTTGCCGCACCTGCTTCTACTTCGACAAGCTGAACAGCAAGGACGATCTCACCAGCGCCGAGCTCGACCGCATTTCGCAGACCGCGCCGCCGTTCCGCAAACTCTGGCTTTCCGGCGGCGAGCCGTTTCTGCGCGAAGACCTCGCCGAAATCGTAGCCGCGTTCGTTCGCCGCAGCGGCGTGCGCAACGTGAACCTGCCCACCAACGGCCTGCTCCCCGAGAAGATCTTCCCGGCCATGGACCGCATGCTCGCGCTCTGCCCGGAGACTTCCATCGACCTCAACTTTTCTCTCGATGGCCTGCAGGCGACGCACGATTCCATTCGCGGCGTGCCCAACAATTTCACCCGCACGCTGGCCGTGATGCGCGAGGCCGCGGCGCGCTACCGCGGCGTCAAACGGCTGCGGCGCAACGTGCTCACCGTGATCACGCGGGAGAATTACGACGAAATCGCGCGCCTGGGAATCTATCTCAAGGAACACACGGAAATCGATGGCCACTATTTCGAAGTAATTCGCGGGCAGGCTCCCGACCCTTCGCTCAAGAATCTTACCCGCATCTCGCTGGCTGAGTTACACAGGCAGTTAATGCCCCTGCACAGCCACTATGGCGACAGGTTATTCGCCGGCCTGCCGCCGGGCGTGCGCCAGTTAGCGAGGCTTTACTATCTGGGGAATCTGCGCTTCCACTATGACTTACACGAGCAGTGCCTGGAAGAGGCGAATGCCTGGCCCATGCCCTGCACCGCCGGTGAGACTTCCATCGTGATCGATCACAACGGCCGCTTTCGCGCCTGCGAAATGCGCGGCATCGTGGGAGACTTGCACGAGTTCGACTTCGACCTGCGCCGCGCGCTGGAATCGGACGCGATGCGCGCCGAAGTGCAAGCCATCCCGGATGCCAACTGCTGGTGCACCCATAGCTGCTTCATTCAGGACAGCTCGAAATTCTCAGCCAAGGTGCAGTTACTCAGGATTCCCGCTGCCGGCCTCCGGTAAAGCCGGCGCTGCCTACTTGCTCACTACTAACACGTGGAAGCTATCGGGCACCGCTTGCGGGCGGCCGCCTTTCTTCTGGCCCGCCGCGCCCGCTGCCGGCGCCTCGTATTCCGCGGCCAGCAGATACACCTTGTGCTCCTTCGTATCCACCGTCATGGTGCGCGCGCCGCGCTCCGTCTCCACGGTATCCACCGGCTGCCACTTCCCGCCGACTTTCTTCACGATCGTCAACGTGCCATCGCGCCCGTTGGAGCTGAACGCCAGTCCGAGCCCAGGGTCGAAGCCGGCCGCGTCCGGCCCCTGCCCGATCTCCGGTGTCGCGATCACTTTGAAGCTCTTGATATCGCTTACCGCCATCGTCTTGTTGTCGCAGACCGAAAACAGCACGCCTTCCTTGGGGTCGATCGCCAGCCCGGAAGGTCCGTCGCACGGGTCCAGCTTCATGCGCCGCGTCACCGCCGGTTTGGCCACGTCGATCTCGAGCAGTTCGCTGGTGTCTTCCAGGTTGTCGTACATCCTGCCATCGCCCGCCGTGGCGCAGAACTCGGGCTTCCCGCCCAGGTCGAGCGTCGAAACCACTTGCAGCGTTTTGGCATCGATCACCGTCGAGCTGTGCGAGCTTCCGCCGTTGAACGTCAGAACGCGGTGCGTCTTCGGTTCGTAGCAGATCGCATCCGGATTGCCGCCCGTCTTCACTTCGCCCAGCTTCCGCAGCGTCTTGAGATCGAACACCGTCACGTCGTTGCCCTGCCCGTTGCTGGTGAAGCCTTTCCCCAGGTCGTCCGCGATCGCGATTCCATGCACGCCCGGTGTATCGGCGATCGTGCCCACGACCTTTCCGGCATCCGGATCCACGACTTCGGTGGACGTGCCGTGCGACACGTACAGCCGCCGGTTGGAGCTGTCCATGTTGCAGTAATCCCAGCGGCCGGCGCCGCCGATCTTGATCTTTCCGGTTACGTGGTAGCCTTCCGCGGCCAGCGCCGCCGCGGCAATCGCCGCCAGCATCCAGTACTTCTTCATTGCGTTACTCCTTATTGAGATCTTTCTTGCCGGCCGCCGAAGTAGAAATGCACGGCCGGGGTCACTACCAGGGAAAGGACCATCGAGGCGAGAATGCCGCCGATCACCGCGATCGCCAGCGGCTGCAGCATCTGCGAACCCGCGCCCCACGCCAGCGCCAGCGGAATCATGCCCGCCATTGTGGCCAGAGCCGTCATCATGATAGGCCGCAGCCGCCGCTCACCTGCGCGAATCATGCTCTCTTCGGGCAAAAAGCCTTCGCCGCGGAACCGCTTGTCCGCATCCAGCAACAGAATGCCGTTTTTGGCCACGATTCCGACCACCATGATCAAGCCCATGAAGGACGAAAGATTGAACGTGATCCCCGTCACCAGCAGGGCTACGAAAACCCCGGAAGTCGAAAGCAGCGCCGAGGAAAGCACCGCCGCCGGCGCCGCGAAATCTCCGAATTCAAACAGCAGCACCATGAACACCAGCACAATCGCCAGCGCCAGCACCACCACCAGCTCTTTGAACGACTTCTGCTGCTCCTCGTACTGCCCGCCGTAGGCGATCCGGATGGACGACGGAATGTGCAGGTCATCCACCGCAGCCTGCACCTTCTTCATGCCTTCCCCGAGGTTCATTCCTTCGAACCGCGCCGTCACCTCCACGTCGCGCTGCAGGTTCTCGCGGCGAATTTCGGTCTGGCCGGGAAGCTCCTGCACGGTCGCCAGCGCGCCCAACGTCGCCGTTTTCCCCGTTCCGCTCACCAGCAGCGTGTTGCGCATAGCATCCAGCGAAGCGCGCGTCTGCTCCGGGAAGCGCACGCGGATATTATAGGAGCGGTCGTTGGCCACTACCGGAGTCGGAGCCGGCTCGCCCTGCAGCATGGCGCTCGCATCCAACTCGACTTCTTGCGGCGTGAAGCCCGCGCGCGCCGTAACGACCGGGTCTATCTGAAACATCGTGGCCGGCCCGCTGATGGTGTTCTCGATTCCGTCTTCCACGTCCACCACCCCATGGATCTTCTTGATCTTGTCGCCCACCGCCGGCGCCCACTGTTTCAACAGGTCCGGATTCTCGCTGAACAGCTTGATTACCGCGGGCTCGGGCGCGCTGGTCAGGTCGCCGATCATGTCCTGCAACTGCTGCGTGAATTCGATATCGAGCACCGGCTCCGCCTTGCGCACCTTGGCCCGCACATCGTCGATCACCTCTTCCACGCCGCGGTCGCGCTTCTTCTTCAGCTTCACCGCGATATCGCCCGTGTTCGCTTCCGTCACCGCCGCCAGCCCCAGTTGCAGCCCGGTGCGGCGCGACGTGCTCTCCACCTCCGGTTCGCTGCGCAGAATCTGCTCGACGTGCGTGATCACGCGGTTGGTGGTTTCCAGCGATGCGCCCGCCGGCATGATGTAGTCCAGCACGAAACCGCCTTCATCCATCTCCGGCAGGAGGTCCGAACCGAGATTGCTGTAGCACACGTACGACGCCGCGATCAGCGCCACCGCGAGAACACCCAGCAGCAACCGGTGCTCCAGTGTGAAGCGCAAAACGCGCTCGTAGAACGCGAGCAGCCGCGGCGGCACTTCGTGATGTTCGCCTGCCGCGTGGCGCCCGCGCTTGCGCAGGAAGTAATGGCTCAATGTCGGCGTCCAGGTTAGCGCGAGCGCCAACGATGTCAGCAGCGCCACCCCCACCGTCACCGCCAGCGCGCGGAAAAACACGCCGTAGACGCCCGTAATCGTAATCAGCGGCAGCAGCACCACGATCGGCGTGACGGTAGACCCCACCAGCGGCACGCGAATCTCGCGCAGCGCCAGGCGGATCGCCTCCCCGCGCGTCTGCCCCGCGTCGCGATGCATCACGATGTTTTCCACCACCACGATCGCATCGTCGATCACCAGCCCCACCGCGGCCGCCAGGCCGCCCAGGGTCATCAGGTTGAAGCTCTCGCCCAGCGCCTTGAGCGCGATGAACGTCACGGCGATGGTTGCCGGAATCACCAACCCCGCCACCAGCGACGTCCCCCAATCGCGCAGGAACACCACCATGATCAGGGAGGCCAGGAACAGCCCCAGCAGAATCGCGTCGCGCACGCTCTGGATGGACTCGGTGACGATCTCCGACTGGTCATACCACGGCTGCAGCTTCGCGCCCGCCGGCAGCGATTTCTGCAGGTCCGCCACTTCCTTGTGCACCGCGTCCGCCACCGCTACCGTATTGCTCTCCGGCTGGCGGAAGACGTTGAGCAGCACCGCCGGCTTGCCGTTGGCCGTCACGATCGTATACACCGGTTCCACGGAGGGGGAAACCGTGCCCAGGTCGCCGATGTGCACCGGTGCGCCTGTGGGCGTGGTCTTGACCACGATGTTGGCGATCTGCGGAACCGTCTTCACCTGCCCGCTGAACAGGCTCAACACAAGCTGATGCCGCATCTCGATCAGGCCCGGCGAATCGATCATATTGGTGCGGCCGATGGCGTCCAGAATGTTGGGCACCGTCGTCCCGGTTTCCACGAGTTTTGCCGGGTCCGCCTGCACCTCGAATTCCGGCACCTGGCCGCCCTGCACCACGATCGTTGAAACTCCGGTGGTGCGGTTCAGGCGCGGTTTCAGGTTGTAGGTCGCCATCTCCCACAGGTTGGTCTGCGGAATGGTGTCGCTCGTCAGGCTGTAGCCCATGATCGGAAAGGCCGCGAACGTCAGGCGGTTCGCCGTGATCTTGGCCGTCGAAGGGAGCGAGGTCTGCACCCGCGCCAGCGCCGCGTTCACCAATTCCAGCGTCCGGTACATGTCCACGTTCCAGGTGAAGAAGAGATCGATCTCCGCCGTCCCGCGGCTCGTGATCGACCACATCTGGTCCAATCCCGGAACCGAGTTCACAGCCTCCTCGAGCGGCCGCGTCACCGTGACCAGCATCTGGTCGATCGGGTATACGCCGTTATCGACCCCAATCACGATGCGCGGAAAATTCGTCTCCGGAAAGACCGCCACCGGAACCGAGAGCGCCAGGTAGATGCCCACCGCCACCAGCGTCAGAATCAGAAAGATGATGGGCTTGCCGTGGCGGGCCGTCCAGTGTTCGCTTGCGGCATCCTGGCCCGTGGGCGGCGGAGCGGCGGGAGGAAGAGTCGCGGTGCTCATTTTTTATCGTCTTTGCCGGCCGCGTCGTCGGCGCCCTTTTCGTCTTCGTCCTCTTCGCCAGGCTTCACGATCCGGACCTTACTTTTGTCATCCAGACCCACGCCGCCAACCGTGATCACCTGGTCGCCCGGCGAAACCCCGCTGAGGATCTGCACCTTGTCGCCGTCCTTGACTCCGATTTCCACCTTCTTCTGGTGCGCCGTGTCGTTGGCTGCGACCGTCATCACGATATTGCCGCCTTCCTCGCCCGGCAGAATCGCGCTGGCCGGCACCACCACGGCACTCGGAATCACCGCCGTCACAATGCTCACGCGCACGCTCGTCCCCGGCTTCAGCCGCTCGCCAGGATTATCCGCCTGTACCCACACCTGCACCGTCGTGCTCGAAGGATCGGTCGCCGGACTTACCACCGTCACTTTGCCGGGAATCTCCGTCGTCCCTTCGCTCACCCGGATGATCGCGGGATTGCCCACCCGCACCTCCGAAGCTTCCTTCTGCGCGACATTCGCCCGCGCCACCACCTTCGAGTCATCGACGATCGTGATCATCGGAGTGCCCGCCGAGGCGATATCGCCCGGATACAGCGGACGGTCGGCGACTGTCCCCGAGATCAGCGAACGGATCTCCGTGTATCCCACCTGCGCTTGCGCCGACTGGTATTGCGCCTGCGCCGTCTCCAACTGCGCCTGAGCGCCCTGAATCTGCGCCTGTTTACCTACCGACTGCAGGGTGCGCAGGTGCTCCTGCGCGGTCTCCAGTTGCGCCTTCGCCTGCGCGAACTGCACCGCCGCGTCGTCCACCAGTTTGCGCGCCAGCGCGCCTTGCTCAAACAGCTTCTGCCGGCTGTCCAGAACCTTCTTTGCGGCATCGTACTGCTCCTGGTAGCTCTGCACGTCCGTCTGCGCCTTGACGACGGATTCGGGAACCGTGGCATCGGCGGTCGTTTTCAGATTGGCCTGAGCCTGATCCACCTGCGCCTTGTTGGCCGCGGCCGCCGCCACCAGGTCGCGATTCTCCAGCGTCACCAGAAGCTGCCCTGCTTTGACGTGATCGCCGCGATTCACGAAGAACTGCTTCACCGGCGCGCTGATCTTGGGTGAGACGTTCGACTGGTTGATGGGGTACAGCACCGCGTCGGCTTCCACCAGCTTGCGCACCGTGTCGGTACGCACCCCTTCCACCTGCACCGGCGCGATGGGCTCCGCTTCCTTCTCTGCCTTCTTCGAGCACCCGGCAGCGAGAAGGCATGCGGCCACCGGGATCCAGAAATATTTCGACATTGGCTCAAACGCCCCCGTCCGTTTCCGCCGGCGACGCTTCACCCCTCCGGCGAGGCCGACAAACGGCAGTATACCCAGCATAGAAGCTCTCAGGATACAAAGGCGGAGATGAACGCAGGATTAACCGGGGAGTCTGTTCTGCCTCACTGCCGGCGCCGGCTCACCCCGCTCCTCGCGCCGTCTGTGCGCCCAATCCACCCCGGCATACTTTCCGAATCAGGTCCAGCAGTTCATTGACGCGATACGGCTTCCGTATGTAAGGCTGGGATGGGCCCCCGTTCACCGCAGCCAGGGCCCGTTCCCTTCCATATGCCGAAGTAACGATCACGGTCACTTCAGGTCGAATCTCGCGCAGTTTCTGGAAAACCTCCCCTCCGGACGATCCGGCCAGTGTCACATCCAGCAGCGCGACATCTATCTCCAGGGCGTGGATACGAAAAAGCTCCATCGCGGTCCTGCCGTCGCCGGCCTCCAGAACCCGGAGGCCGCTGGCGCGCAGCCGTTTGGCGATCGCCAGCCGGAGTGTTTCCTCATCCTCGATCATGAGAACCGTCCCGGTGACCAATTGCTCGCCGTTCAACGGAGGCAGGACTCCGCAGTCCGTCGAGGCCTGTCCCTCGTCAGCCGCGCACGGGAGAACGACCTCAAACTGTGAACCACGCCCGGGGTTGCTCAAAACAGAAATGTGGCCGCCGTGGCTGCGAACGATCCCCTGCACCGCCGCCAGCCCGAGGCCGCGTCCGGCTCCTTTGGTGGTAAAGAACGGATCGAAGATCCGTGCCCGGATCGCATCGCTCATGCCGCATCCCGTATCGGAGATTTCCAGACGAAGGCTGTGGCCGCAGGGCCATGCCGGTTGATCCACGGCCGTATCCTGCGGAGGGATCTCCGCAAGTCGGATTGCGATGACCCCTTCCTTGCCGCCCAGCGCATCCGACGCGTTGGTCACCAGATTCAACAGGATCTGGCGCACCTGCGCGAGGTTGGCGCGAATCGTGGGCAAGCCACCCGGGAGATGGACTTCCATTTTGGCATTCTTCGCGGCCGATACGCCCATCAAGGGAAGCATTTCGCGGACCAGGGCGGCCAGGTCAACCTGCTCCAGCGTCGCGCTCTCCTGGCCGGCATACACCATCAACTGGCGCACGATCTCCGAAGCCCGCGCCGCTACGGCCTCGATCCTGGCCACGCCGTCGCGGAACGGGGAATCCTTCAGTTCTTCCATTAATACTTCCGATTGCGCGCTGATACCGCCCAAAAGATTATTGAAATCGTGAGCGATTCCGCCGGCCAGCACGCCCAGACTTTCCAGCTTCTGGCGGGCCACCGCTTCCTCCTGCGATCGCTTGAGATCGGTGATATCGATGCACGAGGCGATGTATCCGCCGAACGCAAAGTCCGATTCAAAGCGGGGGACACCATGGCACAAGATCAGCCTGTATTCGCCGTCCGCCCGCCGAAGCCGGTACTGCAGATGATACTCCTCGGCCTTTTCATACGCCGACGAGAGACCCGCCAGATAGGATTCCAAATCATCGGGGTGCAATCCTCCTCTCCACCCGTCGCCCAGTTCCTGTTCCAGCGTACGGCCGGTGAAGTCCAGCCATACCTTGTTAAAAAAGGTCGCACGCTGACCGGCATCCCGAGCCAGGATCATCACCGGCGCCGTGTCGGCGGCAATTCGGAACCGGTCCTCGCTTTCGCGGAGCGCCTGCTCGGTACGCTTGTGCTCTTCGATTTCCGAGCGAAGCCGCTCCATGGTTCGTCGCGATTCTTCTTCCGCTTGCCGCGACTTGGCGAGGGCGAACCGCAGGTCTCGAAGGATCTGGGCCACCGGTACGGCGCCGATGAGGCAGGCCATTACAAAAACGGCCCAGCCGCCTAACGGTGTGCCGGGAATCCTGCGCGGCAGGTTGACGCCGGCCAACTCCAGCAGCGCGAAGACCAGCGTGCAGGCCATACACACTCCCGTCATCCAGAAGGCGGCTCCGTATCCGAGCAGCCACGCTGCCGAGATGGGGAGCGTCACGTAAAAGACCTGCGCCGCGCTGTGGATGCCGCCGTTCAGCGCCATGATATGGGTGGCAAAAAACCAGATACCTGCCAGATATGTAAGGCTGGCCGCCCGGAAACGTCCGCGGCGAAGCAGAACCAGCGCGCTCACGAGCGTTGCCAGCGTCACAACCTGGTTCTGCATGCTCCAAAAGAAATCCCCCAGGTGGTAAGGCAGCAGGAGTGCCGCCCAGGTGCCCCACCAGCCTGCAAGGGTCCAGAGCAATGCGTTGAGCATTCGAGCGGTTGGATCCGCATCGAGGGGGCCACGCAAGCGAAACGTCCGGGCCGCGCGGTACAAGTAATTCGGGGAGAGCAAGAATCACACCTTCCCGGGGTACCCGACGATTGGAATCATAGCATCCCGCCGGATCGTTTCTAAAGAATTGTTGGCTAAAAAAAAAGAGACGATCGCATTGTTTGTGTCATCGTTTCTTTTTTTCACTGGAGGTGCGCGTGGCAGGAAGGAACGGGGTCCTGCTATTCACGGCGGCCTTCTCTGCCTCACTGCTGGCACAGACTGCAGCCGATGGCGGAACCATACGCGGAAAGATACGCGACGAGTCCGGCGCTCTGGTCGCGGGCGCCAGTGTCTCGTTGATCGGAGAGTCCAAGGGGCTGGTGCGACGTTGTAAGTCGGACTCCGGCGGTTCCTTTCTGTTTACATCTGTGATTGCGGGCGGCTACTCGATCCGGACAGAAAAGGCAGGGTTCAGCATTGAGCTTGTCACCGGCCTGGAGATCGACGTGGGAGCGCAGTCCTCGCTCGTGATTGTGTTGCACGTCGGGTCCAGCCACACGCAGATCTCGGTAAGCCCGTCCGCCGGCGCCGATCTGCACGCGGAATCCAACACGCTGGGCTCGGTGGTGGACTCCGTCCGGGTTCAGGACCTGCCTTTGAATGGCCGCCATTTTCTGGAATTGGCGGAACTCGCGGCAGGCACCCGGGAGGTCAGCGCCGCCAGTAATCTGTTTGCAACCAATGTAGGGCCGCCCGAGCGGACCATTATCCTGCCAGGCACGCTCCCCAACTCAGTGAGTTACTACCTGAACGGTATCAACGTCACGGGGTCGCGCGACGGCGAACTCGCCCTCAGCCCGTCCATCGCCGCGATTGATCAGTTCAAAGTACAGGAGAATTTCGTGATGCCGGACGAAGGAGTGAATCCGGCGCTGGTGAACATCGTGACCAGGAGCGGGAGCAATGACTTTCATGGCGAGGTCTACGAGTTCCTTCGCAATCGCTCGCTGGATGCCAGAAGTTTTTTCGCAGCCGGCCGGGACGACGTAAAGCTAAATCAATTTGGCGGCGCTTCGGGCGGATCTCTGAAGAAGAACCGGCTGTGGTTCTACGGCTTCTACGAATCGATGCGCCAGCTCACGGCGTTTCCGGCGGCCGGCTATGCGCCCACGGCGGCGATGTTCGGCGGAGATTTCGCTGCCGCCGGCGTTCCCGTTTACGACCCTGCAAGTTACAACGCCGTGACCATGAGCAGGGAGCCCTTTCCCGGATTCCGGATTCCCGCGAGCCGGATCAACCCGGTCTCGCGCAATCTTCTGCAGTACTATCTGCCCGGGTCAAGTCTGGCGAGCCTTCCCTCTAATATTTTTGGAAGTCCGCGGAATACACAGGACGACGGTCAAGGCGGCGTGCGTCTGGATGCCACACTGAGCTCGGGGTCCCGGTTGTTCGGCCAGTTCTTCCACCAGCGATCGCCTTCGGATCAGCCCGGATTGTTCCCCTTCAGCGGACTGTTGTACCTGAATTCGTCGGACCTGGCGATGTTGCAGCACACCTGGGCGCTCAGCGTCCGTGCCGTGAATACCGTTCGCCTGGGTTTTGTCCGCGAAGTAGCCCTTGGCGGCAACGAGGCCCAGAACAACGGCCCTCATCCGGCAGCGATCGGGATCGCGAACACGTTTGCAAATGCGGGTGTCACCGCTATCAATCTGCAAGGATACTCCTCCTTCGGCAGAGCGAATGGAGAGATTGGAAACCAGGACAACACCTGGCAGGTGGATGAGGAGTTCACCTATTTCCGCCGCGGGCACACGTTCGCATGGGGCGCCGGGCTGCATTATCGCCGCGGCTGGCACTGGAACGGCAATGCGTCGGCGCTCGGGTCCTTGTCCTTTCAGCCTGTGTTCACGGCTCAGTTGGCTGGGACGCCCCAGGGGCAGCCCGCGCCGCTGGCGAATACCGGCAGCGCGTTTGCGGACTTCCTGCTCGGCTTTCCCGCCGCAGGCATGTTAAACGGGTTGCCAGTGGTGCAACTCCGCTCGACCCAATTCAATCCTTATTTCCAGGATTCCTGGCAACTCGCGCCGAACCTTACGCTCAATTATGGCCTTTCCTGGTATCTGGAAACCCCGCCGCAACCACAGGGCTGGGCCCGGCAGAATATCCACAGTTTCGATTTCAACAGCGGACTGCTCGCCTTTGCCGCGCTCGGGCAGACGAGCTATCATCCCGTGGCAACCGACAGGAATAACTTCAGCCCCAGGGTGGGCTTGGCCTGGCAACCGGAATTCTTCAAGGACACGATCTTCCGCGCGGGCGCCGGCGTTTATTATTCCCAGTTCCCCTGGGTGCTGGCCGCCGATTCCGTTCAGGGTCCGCCGGCCGGCGCCGGTCAAACCCTCGCCAACCCGTACACCGGGGACCCGCCCGTCTATGTACTGGGCGTGAACATTTTCTCTCCGCCGCCCCGAGGTCCCTTGACGGCCAACTATGCAGCCAGCCTTCCTGCCGGAACAATTGTCCAGGCAGTTGCTCCCAATTTCCGGACAGCGTACATCGCCCAATGGAACTTCTCGATACAACGCAGTATCGGTCCGAAAGACTCGTTCGAGCTGGACTATATGGGGTCGAGCGGCCATCGTCTGCCCAACCTTTGGGATCCGTCCCAGTGCCGGCCCGCCGCAGACCTGTCTTGCAATCCGTCCACCCGGCCCTATCCGCGGTACGGCCTCATTATCTACGCCGACAGCTCCGGCAACTCGTCGGACGAAGCGTTCGCTGCCAGATATGAACACCGGCTGGCCTCGGGATTCAACGTTCGCGTAGAGTATGCGTTAGCCAAGGCTCTCACCGATTCCTGGCAGTCCGGTCTATCGCTTGCCCAGATGTCAACTTGCCGTAGCTGCTCGAAAGGGCCGGCAGGCTTCGACACGCGCCAGCGGGCGGTTGGCAGCCTCATCTGGAATCTTCCTTTTAGGCGCAAGGGGCGTTTCGCCGCGAACCTGCCGCGATGGGCGGAGGCCGCGGCGGGCGGTTGGCTGTTGTCGGCCATCACTACCTTTTCGGACGGACAACCGGTGCCGTTGACCGCACCCAACGAGACCGGAAGCGCCTTCATTAACCCGCTGCCGAACCGCGTTTGCAACGGGAACAGCAGCCGGCTGGCGAACCACGTTCGCAACAATGGAATGCTCTGGTTCAACACGTCCTGCTTTGCGGTGCCGCAGGCCGGATACTTCGGCAATAGCGGCGCCACCGTTCTCGAAGGTCCGGGTACGAACAACTGGGACCTCGGCTTGGAAAAGACATTCGGGGTATGGCGGGAACGAGCCAGGGTGCAATTGCGAACGGAGATGTTCAATGCATGGAATCACGCCCAGTTTCAGCAGCCGAACGGCAACGCCGGAGCGGGCATCACGTTCGGCCGGATCTCCGGAGCGCTGCCGCCGCGGCTCATTCAAGTCGCCGCCAAACTGTGCTGGTAGGCTTGCCTACCGCGGCAGCGTCACCGTGAACGTGCTCCCCGCGCCCGGCTGGCTGGTCAGATCCACAGCGCCTTTGTGCGATTCCGCGATCCACTTCACAATCGCCAGGCCCAGCCCGAAGCCGCCTCCCTCGCGTGTGCGCGCTTTGTCGGCGCGGTAGAAGCGTTCGAACAGGTGCGGCGCGGCTTCGGGCGCGATCCCCACACCCGTGTCGCTCACGCGGATGTGCAGGTCGTGCCCGCTGGCTTCGAGCGCTGCCGTTACCGAGCCCTGCTCCGGCGTGTAGCGGATCGCGTTATCCAGCAGGTTGACGATCAACCGCCGCAGCAGTTCTTCGTCGCCGCGGAACGGCACGTCGCCCGCCGTGCGGCACTCCAGCCGGATGCTGCGGGCCGCCGCCAGCGCCTGCACGGAGCGGCAGCACTCCGCCAGCAGGTCATTGAGGTAAAACTCCTGCACCTGCAACTTGACATTGCCGGCATCGGCGCGCGCCAGGTTGAGCAGATCGTCCACGAGGCGCGAAAGACGCCGCGATTCGTCGAGTATCACGGCCAGCGATTCGCGGTACTCCTCCACCGGCCTTGGGTGCGAAAGCGCCACGTCGGCTTCGCCGCGGATCACCGAAATCGGCGTGCGCAGCTCGTGCGAGGCATCCGCTACAAAACGCCGCATGCTCTCGAAAGATTGGTCCAGCCGCGCCAGTAGTTCATTAAAGGATGCCGCCATCTCCGCCAGTTCCTCGGCAGCGTCCCCGATCTCCAGCCGTTTTTCCAGGTTGCGGCCGCCGATTCCGCGGGCTTGCCGTGTCATCACTCCCAGCGGCGCCAGGTTGCGCGTCGCCAGCCCGTAGCCGCCCAGCGCCGCCAGCAGAATCATCAACGGCGCGGCGAAGAAGAGCACGCGGCGCACCACCGCCAGTTCGGCTGCAATGCCGTCCAGAGGCTCCGCCGCCGCCACCGCGAAGCTGCGGCTGCCGATATCCACGCGGTTGCAGACCACCCGCATGCCCCATTGGCCCGAGGGCAGCGTCATCGGGCTGCGGCAGGTTGCGGGATCGATTCCGCCCGGCACCTCCAGCGCGCGCGCCGCCAGCGGCTGCCGGTTTTCGTACACCGCCACGCCGCCGCCGTGCAGTTCGTCCACCACTTCGCTGGCGGCGCGCGGGGCGTTGCCGTGCTCCTCCTGCATTTCGTCGGGCAGCAGCGTCGCCGCGCTGGCGGCCTGCGAAGTCAGCGCGTCGTCCAGCCGGTTCAACAGCGCATGCGAAAGAACGTTGTACAGAAACAGCCCGAAGAAGAGGAACAGCGCGGAAAACAGCGCCACGTACCACGCCGTCAGGCGTACTCGCAAGCTGCGCGTGAAATTCCTACTCATCCGCCGCTCCGGCCCTGGCCGTCAGGATGTAGCCTTCGCCGCGGCGCGTGTGGATCAGGCGGCGATGCGTGCCGTTATCCAGCTTGGTGCGCAGGCGCTTGATGTACACGTCGATGATGTTGGAAAACGGGTCGAAGGATTCGTCCCAAACATGCTGCGCGATCTGCTCCCGCCCCACCACCCGGTTTTCGTTGACCATCAGGAATTCCAGCAGCGCGTATTCCTTGGCCGTCAGGCTGATCGCTTTTCCACCGCGCGAAACCGAGTGGCTTCCGGTATTCAGCGTCAGATCCGCCACTCGCACCACCGGCGGACGCAGGGCCGTGCTGCGCCGGGAAAGCGCGCGCAGCCGCGCCAGCAGCTCTTTGAAGTCGAACGGCTTGGTGAGATAATCGTCCGCTCCGCAATCCAGCCCCGCCACGCGGTCATCGATGGAATCGCGCGCCGTCAGCATCAGGATGGGGATGCGCATGCCGCCCGATCGCAGTGAACGGCACACCTCGTAACCGTCTTTCCTCGGCAGCATGACGTCCAGCACCAGCAGATCGTATTCGTTGACGCTGGCCAGGTAGAGCGCGCGCTCGCCGTCGCCCGCCACATCCACCGCGTACGCCTGTTCGCGCAGCCCTTTGGCCACGAAACCGGCCACCCGCGCCTCGTCTTCTACCAGCAGGATTCGCACCGCCGCACCTGTTCTTATCGTTACTGATATCGTAGCGCTGCCTGCGTAACCTTTTCCCGTTTCCGGAGTATCACTTCTTGTGTTACCGCTCGAGAGCATTTTGCAGGACCTGCGCTATACGCTTCGCACCCTGCGCCGCGACATCGGGTTCACCACGTTTGCGATTCTCATTGTGGGGCTGGGCATCGGAGCCAGCGCCACTGTTTTCAGTGTGGTGGATGCGCTGCTGGTTCGGCCGCTCCCGTTTCACGATCCCGAGCAGCTCGTCTGGATCGCCAACCACGATACCAGCGGCCTCTCCGGACAGACTACCCAGGTGGGATACATGCTGGACCTGCGCCGGCGCAACCATTCTTTCAGCCAGGTAGCGGCTTATTTCGCCTTCTACGGTGTGGGCGACAATCTGCTCAGCGGGCAGGGCGAGCCGGAGCGGCTCAGCGGCGTGCCCGTCTCGGACAATTTCTTCCAAACTCTGGGCGTCGAGCCGCAGATCGGGCGCCTCTTCAACGCCGAGGAATGCAAATGGCACGGCCCCAAAGCGGTTCTGCTGGGGCACGGCCTGTGGGCCCGCCGTTTCGGCTCCGACCCGCGCATCGTGGGCCAGACCCTGACGCTCAACGGCGAGCCGGTTCAGGTGGTCGGAGTGCTGCCGGCCTCGTTCGATTTCGCTTCCGTGTTCGCTCCCGGCTCACACATCGATCTCTACTTTCCATTTCCTCTGAGCAGCGAAACCAACCGCTGGGGCAACACACTGGCCATCGTCGCGCGGCTCAAGCCTGGGGTGACGGCGCGGCAGGCGCAGGCGGAGTTGAAGATTCTGGCGCCTGAGATGGTGCAGGAACACCCCGAGCGCAACACGTTCGAAGGCCGCATCACGCCGCTCGCCGATCACGTCAGCGGAAGCCTGCGGCTGGCGGTCCTCGTGCTTGCATGCGCGGTGGCTGCCGTAATGCTGATCGTCTGCGCCAATCTCTCCAACCTGCTATTGACGCGCACCGCGGCGCGTCACAAGGAGATGGCTATCCGCACCGCGCTCGGGGCCGGCCGCGGGCGTCTGCTCGCCCAGATGCTCACCGAAGGGGCTGTGCTTTCCCTCGCCGGCGCGGCGTTGGGCGCGCTTCTGGCCGTGGCCGGCACGCGCGTTCTGGCCGGCCTGGACGCCATCCGGATTCCGCTGCTGCACAGCGTGCGCGTCGATGGCGCCGCGCTCGGGTTCACCCTCCTGGTGGCGCTCGCCACCGGGCTGATATTCGGAGTCGCGCCCGCGCTGCATACGCCCGGCGGTGCGCTCCACGATGCGCTCAAAGACACCGCGCGCGGTTCCACGGCCGGACGCGGCCGCAGCTACGTGCGCAGCAGCCTGGTGGTGGCCGAAATTGCATTCGCCTGCGTGCTGTTGGTGGGCGCCGGCCTGCTGGTGCGCAGTTTCCTGCGCGTGCTCGAAGTGAACCTGGGATTCCAGCCCGAACATGCGGCCGCCGTGCGCGTAGACCCCGAAAGCGATGGACAGCAGTGGACGCAGGAACGCACCAACGCCTACTTCGATGATGTGCTGCGGCGCGCCCGCGAAGTCCCCGGAATCGAAGCCGCCGGCCTGAGCGACAGCCTGCCGCTGGGGCGCAATCGCAGTTGGGGCGCTCCGGCCAAGGGGCAGGTCTATCCCAAGGGAAAGTTTCCGAGCGCCTTCGTGCGCGTCGTGAGCGATGGCTACATCGAAGCCATGGGCATCCCGCTGCGCGCCGGGCGCGACATCTCGCAGCGCGACGGGCCGTCGAACGATCCGGTCATTCTCATTAATGAGACCATGGCGCGCACGCTGTTTCCCGGAGACACCGCGCTGGGCAAAGTCATTCGCGCATGCGGCGACCGGCACGTGGTTGGCGTCGTCGGCGATGTGCGCCACCTGGCGCTTGAACAGGGCTCCGGGATGGAGATGTATCTGCCGATGCGGCAATGCAACGACATGGCGTCGGTGGACCTGGTGATCCGCACGAAACTGGACCCGGCGCAGTTCGCTCCCGCGCTACGCGCGGCGCTCCGGCCCATCGTCACCAACCTTCCCGGCAAAGACTTTCGAACGCTGCAGGCAGTTGTCGATACCGCGGTCTCGCCGCGGCGCTTCGTCGTGATGCTGCTGGGCGGCTTTGCCCTGTTCGCGCTCATACTGGCCTCGCTCGGAATCTACGGCGTGGTCTCGTATTCGGTCAGCCAGCGGACGCAGGAAATCGGCATCCGCATGGCGCTGGGAGCGTCGGCGGGCATCGTGCAGGCCTCCATCGTACGCCAGACCCTGGCGCTCGCGGCCGTCGGGATGGCGCTGGGCACGGCGGCTTCATGGGTGCTCGCGCGCCTGCTGAAGGGTCTGCTCTACAGTGTGACGGCGCGCGATCCCGCCACGTTCCTGGGCATGCTGGTTGTGCTCACATCGGTCGCCGCGGTTGCGGGTTATCTGCCCGCGCGCCGCGCTTCGCGCATCGACCCTTCGGTGGCGCTGCGCGAAAGCTGAGCACCGCGAAAATCGATTGCGGGACGGCCCTCCCCTGAAGGATACTTGCACCAATGTCCTTTTGAGGAGGGACTCATGAAACGTCTAACGATTCGATTTGCGCCCTGGGTTGCCCTGATGATTGTAGGGGTCGTGGCCACGCCGCGGCCGGCGAATCCCGCGCCCGTGCCCGTGCCGCAGGGGCGCCATCCGCACATCCGCGCCGCGGTGAATGCGCTGCGGGACGCCAACGAAGAGTTGCGCACGGGCGCCACCGATTTCTGCGGACACAAAGCGGCGGCCATGCGCGCGGTGGATGCGGCGCAGAGGCAGTTACAACTGGCGCTGGAGTGCGCGCGGTAATTCCCGCCCACCGTTCCGCGGCCGAAGGGGGCGCCGCTTTTCCACTGCTTACCGGTGAAACGCCGCTATTCGCCGAAATGCCCGTGAAGCCCGGCCGCCCATGCCGTAGTCTGAGGGCATGGAAGATCCGCAAGAACGATTCGAGGAATTCCGGCGCCGCCATCGCTCCACTCCGGTCGAGCGCATTATTCCGGCGCTGGTGCTGATTGCCGTCGGGGCACTCTTCTTTCTCAGCAATCTCCACATCATTTACTTTCAGGACATCTGGCGCTTCTGGCCGCTGATCCTGATCGCCGTCGGGCTGGCCAAACTGGTGGATGCGGCCGACGGCGGCAACATCACCGCCGGCGTGATCCTGCTGGCTGTGGGCGGGCTTTTCCTGGCCGGCAACTTCGGCTTCCTCTACCTGAGTTGGAACACCTTCTGGCCGCTGATTCTCATCGGCCTGGGGCTCTTGATGCTCTTCGACCGCGCGAAGATCGGGGTCATCGGTCCGAACTGGCAGCGCAGGTACACCCAGGGCTTCATGCGCGAATCCGCCGTGTTTGGCGGCGGCAAGCGGCAGGCGGGCCACCAGGATTTTCGCGGCGGCAAGATGGACGCCGTCTTCGGCGGTTTCGAGATCGACCTGCGCGATGCCTTCATGACCGCGGATACGGCGGTGCTCGAGATCAACGCTGTATTCGGCGGCGCCGAAGTCAAGATTCCGCGCACGTGGATGGCGGTGGTGCAGGGGACTGGCGTGTTCGGCGCCTTCACCGACAGTTCCACGCCGCCGCATCCCGCGGAAGTGCCCAATCCCAAGCGCCTGATCGTGCGCGGCTCCGCCGTGTTCGGCGGTGTGGAAGTCAAAAACTGAGGCGTCATGCATCCGCTTCTGGCATCGCGGCGCCGCTGGCTGCTGTATCTGCTGGCATGGCTGCCGCTGTTTGTGCTGCTGGCGGCGGTGGCGCGGGCGGCTTCGGGCTCGAACTGGCGCATTGTGGCGGAAGTGCTCGCGCCCGCCTGCGCGCTCTTTTCGTTCGCCTGTCTCGCGCCCTGGTACATCTGCCGCGCCATGCCGCTGAGCGTGCACCGGCTGGCGAATCTGGCGGGAACGTGGGCCGCGGCCGCAGTGGCCGGCAGCCTGGTCTTCGTAGGAAGCGCCCAGATGTGCGCCGTGGTTCTGGGAGCGGATCGCGCGGTGAGCCCGGCGCTGCCCGCGCTGTTCGGCATGGGGATTCTGGTGTTTCTGTTCTCCGCGGGGCTGCATTATGCCGGCATCGCTGCCGAGCAGTCGCGCGAAGCCGAACGCCGCATTTCCGAAGCGCGTGCGCTGGCTCGGGACGCGCAGCTTTCCGCGCTCAAAATGCAGATCAATCCGCACTTTTTGTTCAACAGTCTGCATTCCATCGCGGCCCTGGCCACCGACGACGGCGCGCGCGCCCGCGAGATGTGTGTGCGGCTCAGCGAATTCCTGCGCAGCAGCCTGGGAATGGGTGACCGCGAAAGCATCCCGCTGCGCGAAGAACTGGCGATGGCGCGAAGTTATCTCGAGGTGGAGCAGGTGCGCTTCGGCGAGCGTTTGCGCGTGGAAGAAAAGATCGCGCCCGAATGCGAAGAGTGCGCAGTGCCGGCGCTGCTGCTGCAGCCGCTGGTGGAAAACGCCGTGAAGCACGGCATCGCCGGCCTGACTGAGGGCGGCGCCATCCGCCTTTCGGCTGCGCGCTACGGCGCCAACGTCTCGATCACGCTCGAAAACGGTTTCGACCCCGAAACACCCGCAGCGCGCCGCAACGGCGTGGGCCTGGCGAACGTGCGCCGGCGGCTCGAAGTGCGCTACGGCGACAAGGCGGCGTGCGATGCCGGTCCGGTGGAGGATGTCTATCGCGTCGTGCTGCGGTTTCCGTGCGAATCGCCCATGGCGTCCATCAAGCGCGCATAACCGGAGCGGCTGACGGGAAGCCGCGCGCCGTCGGAGAGGATGGCGACGCGGCTGTCCTTGGCATAGGGCTCGATGCGCGCGATGCGCTCCAGCCTGACGATATACGAACGATGGATGCGCACGAACGACGCGGGGTCGAGCGACGCTTCCAGGCGCGCGATGGGCTGCTGCTTGAGGTAGGTTTTGCCTTCGCTGTGGAGCGCGACGTAATCGTCCTGCGCTTCCGCGTAATCCAGCTTCGCGAGCGGGATCACATGCACGCGCGCGCCGTCCTTGACGACGATCCGCTCGGGCCTCTGCTCCGCCGGGCGCGCCGCTGCGAGATCGGGTTTGGGCTCGCCGATGTGCAGACGGGCGCGGGCGAGCGCGGCTTCGAACCGTTCGGCGCGGAACGGCTTCAGCAGATAATCGACCGCATGCGCGTCGAAGGCGCGCATGGCGTACTGATCGAAGGCCGTGACGAAGATGACGGCGGGCCCGGGATCGATGAGTTCGAGGACCTCGAAGCCATCGAGCTTGGGCATCTGGATATCGAGAAAGAGCAGGTCGGGCGAAGTTTCGCCGATTGCCTTGACGGCCTCGAAGCCGTTGGCGCATTCCGCCACGACCTGAATTTCAGGATGCGCCCGCAGCAGCTCTTGCAGGTAGCGGCGCGACAGTTCCTCGTCATCAACGATGACGGCTTTCAGCGTATATTCCGTCACTTCAGCCAATCTACCTGAAAATCGTCCATTGCGCTTGCGCCGCCATATTTCAACTGTGCGACAATGGGGGAACTCAGATATTGCAGGGCCGGCGGTTCCGTCGCCGGCGCGTAAAACGTAGGAAAGCGCCTGCGGATCAGCCGTGGGTGCTACGGGCCACCAGCAGAGGCAGGCGGTCGGAAAGGCTGTTTGTGAGCTATCAACCCGAAACGCCGTTTGACAGTATCGAGGGATCGCACGAATACGTAGCGATGCTTGCGGAATCCCTTGCCGAAGCCAGGCGCGACGTCGAAGAAGAAGTTGCGGCGGCCGATCGCGAGGGAGCGGAACGCCGCAAGGAAGCTCTCCTCCTGGTCTCATACAACCTCGCCAAGCTCAATCTCCACATCACAACCAGCCGGCGGATATTAAACGACCTGCGAAGTCTGCGGCGTTTGCTGCTCGCCGAGCGCGGTCTGCCCGTCCCCGAGGAGAGCGAGGTAGCGGCGCCGCCCATTTAGGGTGCCGCCAGACATTGCCGGCCCGCCGGAGAGGTAACACCTCTCTAAGGTGTATTCTGTCGTCGTGCGCAGTTTCGTGCGCGTTCCCAATCGTCGCAAAATTCATTAGAGAGTCCAAAAGATCGCGGCAAAATTGGGCATTTTGCCCATTTCGTCCCTTGACAGATATAGTTGTCAAGCGTACCATTCAAGAGTTGTCTGTAACCAAAGAGGACAACACTGCAGGCTGGTGGTTTGTGGGGGACCGCCCGTATGACCTTTCAGATCGGCGATAAAGTGGTCTATCCCAACCAGGGGGTTGGGGTGATCGAGAATATCAGCACTCGCTCTTTTGGGGCTTCCTTCGAAAAGTTCTACCTGCTTCGCTTCGGGTGCAACAGCATGACCGTGCTGATACCCTTTTCCAACGCAGCCAATATCGGGCTGCGAAGGGTGACGAAGGACCGGGAGATCTCGCGCGTTCTCTCCTATCTTTCCAATGGGACCTGCGCGATCAATCCGGATTGGAAGGTGCGCTACAAAGAAAATGCCGACAAGATGCAGAGCGGCGATCTTCTGAAAGCGGCCGAAGTGTTTCGCGCGCTGCTGCAACTGCACGTGGAAAAGCCGCTGTCGTTCCGCGAGAAGAAGATGCTGGACCGCGCCCGCTATATGCTGCTCTCGGAGATCTCGATTGCGCGCAACGTTCCGGAAGTGCACGCTGTGAAGATGCTGCAAAAGGCGCTGGGCAAAGCCGGGCTGGTGCTGCCGGCGGCATAACCGCGGCCGGTTCCGGGCAAAACGAGGGAAAGGAGAATCGTTGTGCCCGGAGGTTTCCCGCGCCTCAACCCCATCCGCCAGCTGCCTGAGCAGCCAGACCTGGAACAGCTTCACAAAGAGGCTCACGAGCTTTTCGAAGGCCATCGCGCCGGCGACGTGGAGTTCGCCTTACACGATGCGCAACGCGTGCTGGCGCGGGAGTACGGCTTCGATAGCTGGCCGAAGCTGAAGGCGTTTGTCGATGGAGTCAACGTCGCGCTGCTGGCGCGCGCGGTGCAGGAGGGCGATCTCGCCGAAGCGCATCGGCTGCTCGAGGCGCGGCCCGAACTGGCGCACATGGACATGCATGGCGGCGACGAGCGGCGCGCGCTGCACTTCGCCGTGATGCGGCGCGATGCGGCGATGGCGCGGCTCTTGATGGAAGCGGGCGCTGACGCGCGCAAAGGCGTCTGGCCGCACCGTGACGCGACTTCGGCGTGGACGATCGCGCGCGATCGCGGCTTCGACGACGTGGCGGCGGTCATCGAAGACGAAGAGCGGGCGCGCATCGCGCAGCAGGCGAGTTGTCCGAACGCGACCATCTCGCCCGCGCAGGAGCAGATCCGCGCCGCGATCGCGCGCGACGAGACGGCGGAGGCCATCGCGCTCCTGGAGAAAGATCCGAAACTGATTCGCGCGTGCGGCCTCGATGGCGGCACGCCTTTGCACGCGGCGGCTGGGGAGTGCAACGAAGAACTCGTGGCGTGGTTGCTGGCGCGCCGCGGGAATGCCGATCAGCGCGATCTGCGGGGACTCACGCCGCTCGATCGCGCAGCCTTGGCTGCGGGCCCGGATAATGAAGCGGACGAGCGGTGTGCGGCCGTGGCGCGCCTTCTGCTGAAGCACGGCGCGGCGATGACCATCCGGGGGGCGGTGGCTCTGGGGGACGCGGCTTTCGTCCGCGAGTGGGCGCGTGCGGGCCGCGCGATCGGGCACTATACGACCTCTCGCGGCGGGCTGGTGAGCGTAGCGGTAAATCACGGGCAGATGGAAATGGTGCGGCTGCTGCTCGATTTGGGCGCTGATCCCGATGAGCGCATCGTGCTCGAAGAGGTGGAGAAGCCGACGCCGAGTTGGGGGATGCCGCTCTGGAACGCGGCGCGGGCCAATCGCCGCGAAATCGCCGAACTGCTGCTGGAACGCGGCGCGGACCCGAACTCCAACGTGTACGCGTCGGGCTGGCCGCTGCTCCAGGCGTGGAATCATGAAGACGGCGCCATCCGGCGGCTGCTGATCGAGCGTGGGGCCAAACGGCAGCCGTACATGGTGTCGCAAGCCCGCGATGTCGAAGAAGCCGCGCGGCTGCTGGACGCCGATCCCGACGAGGAGACCGTGAGCGAACTGGCGTGGTCCGCCGCGGATGCCGGTTTCGCGCCGATCCTGGAACTGGCGCTCCGGAAACTGCCGTGGGAGCCCACAAGCCGGCGCTGGCACTGGATTCTCCTTCAGCCGATTCGCGGCGCGAGCAGCGACAGCGCGCAGAACGCCGGCTTTTTTGCCTGCATGGAGGCGATCCTGCGGCACGGAGTGGATCCCAATCCCACCCACCTGGGCCAGACGGTGCTGCACTTTACGGCGGCGCGGCGCAGCCTGAACGGCGCCGACCGGGCGCGCTTTGCGGCGATGCTGATCGACGCCGGGGCGCGACTCGACGTGCGGGACGATATTCTGCTTTCAACGCCGCTCGGGTGGGCGTGCCGTTGGGGACGGCTCGAACTGGTCGAGCTCTTGATCGCGCGCGGAGCTCCGGTACAGGAAACGGACGCGCAGCCGTGGGCTACACCGATGGCTTGGGCGGAAAAAATGGGCCATGACGGAGTGGCGCGGTTGCTGCGCTCCCGGAATTTGTAAACAGTGTAAACGAAATCTTGCCAATCGGCAGCGGTTGTGATAGTGTCGATGGCACTCAATCCTGAATAGAGGGATGAGAGCCGACAGGAGGGCGTGCCAGGATGCTGCTTGCTCCGGTAATATGGGCTCTAGCGGTCGCGATCGTCTATCTTTTTGTCGCCAAGACTTGGTGGTTCCCGCCTCCGATCAATCAACATGGCGTCGCTTACGATGAGCAGTTTATGCGGACCCTGGTGGTAGTCGGAATTATTTTCTTTCTGGCGCAAATAGCGCTGGGCTATGTCATTGTAAGGTACCGTGACGATGGGGGAAGGGCCCGCTACACACATGGGAACAACAAGCTGGAGACGCTGTGGACTACGGCGACGGCGGTGCTGTTCCTGGGACTGGTGCTGATGGGGACGAAGATCTGGGCGGGGGTGCACTTCGACGATGCGCCGCCGGACGCGATCCCGATCGAAGTCACAGCCAAACAGTTTGCGTGGAACTTCCGCTACTCGGGTCCCGACGGCAGGTTCGGCCGCACGGACTTGAAATACATCAACGACGCAGCCGGCAATCCGGTCGGGCTCGACGACAAAGACCCGGCGGGGAAGGACGATATCGTCAGCGCCTCGCTCAAGGTCCCGGTAGGCCGGCACATCAAGCTCGTTCTCGTTTCCCACGACGTGATCCACAACTTCTTCGTGCGCGAATTGCGCATGAAGCAGGATATTGTGCCCGGCATGATCATCCCCTTGCATTTCGAGGCGGACAAGATTGGGACGTACGAAGTGCCGTGCTCGGAGTTGTGCGGTCTGGGCCACTTCCAGATGCGCACCACGATGCAGGTGATGAGCCAGGCGGATTTCGACGCGTGGATGAAACAACAGGAAGCTCTAAAACAGGAATGATCAGCTATTTTCCGAGGTAATTGAGAATGTCTTCTCCCGCCCCTCACGTGGCGCATCATGCGCCTCAAGGCTTTATTCGGAAATATATCTTCAGCCTGGATCACAAAGTGATCGGGATCCAGTATTACTTTCTGGGTCTGTTCAGCGTGTTCCTGGGCATGTCGCTTTCCCTCTTGATGCGGTTCCACATGGTCAACCCCAATGTCTCCGTGCATTGGTTCGAGAAGATATGGCCGACGGCGGCGACCGGTGGAGTAATGACCCCGGAACTGTATCTCTCGCTGATGACCATGCACGGCACGATCATGGTGTTTTTCGTGCTGACCACGGTGCCGCAGAGCGGATTCGGAAATTATTTTCTGCCGATACAACTGGGCGCCGAGGACATGGCGTTTCCGGTACTGAACATGATGTCCTTCTGGACGACCTTCCTGGCGCTGGTGGTGATGGTCTCGGCCTTCTTCGTGCAAGGCGGGCCGCCGCTTTCGGGCTGGACCGCGTATCCGCCGCTGAGCGCGGCCGGGCGCCTCACTGGTCCGGGCGAAGGAATGGGCCAGACTTTGTGGATTCTGAGTATCGCGATTTTCTGCGGGGCTTCGCTCATGGGGGCGATCAATTTCATCGCCACCACGCTGGACCTGCGATGCAAGGGCATGACCCTGTGGAAGATGCCGCTCACCTGCTGGACCTGGCTGGTAACGGCGATTCTGGGGCTGTTCGGTTTCGCGGTGCTGCTGGCCGCGGGAGTGCTGCTGATTCTGGATCGCGTGGCGGGAACGAGTTTCTTTTTGCCGGCGGGGCTATACATCAACGACCAGATCATTGCCAGCCATAAAGGCGGGTCGCCATTGCTGTGGCAGCACCTGTTCTGGTTCTTCGGGCACCCGGAAGTGTATATCGCGATTCTTCCGGGCATGGGCGTGACTTCGCACCTGATTTCGACCTTCTCGCGCAAGCCGATTTTCGGCTACAAGGCGATGGTGTATGCGATTCTGAGCATCGGGTTCCTGGGCTTCATGGTGTGGGGCCACCACATGTTCATGAGCGGGATGAACCCGTACTCGGCGATGGCGTTTTCGGTGCTGACCATGTGCATCGGGGTGCCTTCTGCCATCAAGACATTCAACTGGATTGGGACGCTGTGGGGCGGGAAGATCCATTTCACTACGGCGATGCTGTTCGCGCTGGGGTTCGTTTCGCTGTTTGTGACGGGCGGCGTGAGCGGAATCTTTTTGGGGCAACCGGCGCTGGATCTGTACTTCCACGATACCTACTTCGTGGTGGGCCACTTCCACATGATCATGGGGGTAGCGGCGATCTTCGGAATGTTCGCGGGGACCTTCTACTGGTTCCCAAAGATGTACGGCCGCATGATGAACGAGACGCTGGGCAAGATTCATTTTTACCTGACGTTCATCGGGGTGTATGCGATCTTCACGCCGATGCATTTTCTGGGAATCGTGGGCAATCCGCGGCGCTACGCGGATTTCACCAACGTGCAGTTTTTGGGCGCGGTCATTCCCGTGCATCAGTTCATGACGTACGCGGCGTATGTGACGGCGGCGGCGCAGCTCATCTTCGTGTTCAACCTGTTCTGGAGCATGAAGAAGGGGCCGCGCGCGGAGGTGAATCCGTGGCATTCCACGTCGCTCGAATGGACGGTGCCTTCGCCGCCGCCTTTCGATAACTTCGCGGGGGTGCATCCGGTAGTTCACCATGGTCCGTACGAGTACAGTGTGCCGGGCGCGCCGCAGGATTATGTAATGCAGACGGATCCGCCCTCGGTCCATGCCGAGGCTTAGTGCGATCCTATGAATATGGCTGGGTACGTAACACAAGACATCATTAACGGTCCGCCGCCACCACCGCCGGTGGATCGCGGCTGGGGCGGCGATGGAGGGGGCGACGGGCGGGGCGCGGACCGGCGGGCATCGTTTACCGGTCTGTTCGTTCTGCTGGCGGCGAGCACCATGGTGTTCGCGGCGCTCACGAGCGCGTTCATCGTGAGGCGCGGGCTCTCCGACGATTGGGTGAGCATGCACAAGCCGCCCATTCTGTTTGTGAATACGCTCGTGCTACTGGCATCCAGCGTGGTGTTGGATCTTTCGCGGCGCGCGCTGAAGGCCCACGACCGGAGCAAGTTCAATCTCTGGTGGAGCATCGGAACGGGACTGGGAATTCTGTTCCTGCTGGGGCAGGCTCTGGCATGGCGGGAATTGCGCGATGCCGGCGTGTACATCGCGAGCAACCCGAGCAGCTCATTTTTTTACGTGCTGACGGCGTCGCACGCTTTTCACCTGCTGGGCGGGGTGGCGGCGCTGGTGTACGTGGACGTACAGGCGCTGCGCCTGCGGCTGGGACCCGCGAAGCGCACAGCGATCGATGTTACCGCGATTTACTGGCATTTTCTGGATGGGATCTGGCTGTTCCTGATGGTCTTAATTTACGTTTGGGGGTAAGGGATGTCTACCCAACAAGTCGCTGCCACCGTGTCGGTGTGGGAAGGAGGGCGGTCGCCCTACGCCGTCAACTCGAAGAAATTCGGGATGTGGCTTTTCATTGTCTCCGACGCGCTGACATTCACGGCGCTCTTATTTGCGTACACCTATAGCCGCGTGGCCAACCCGGAGTGGCCGAAGCCGTTCGATTTTTCGCCGGCCATCATTTTTTCGACCGTGATGACGTTCTGCCTGCTCTCCAGCAGTTTGACGATGGTCATGGCGGTGCAGGCGATGAATCGCGGCAACCGGAAGTCGGCGGCGGGCTGGATTCTGGCGACCATGGCCTGCGGGGCCGGGTTCGTGGTGCTGCACCTGACGGAGTGGATGAAGCTGATCAAGGTGGAGCACGTCACGCCGTTCACCAATCCGTGGGGCGTTCCGCTGTTCGGCGGCACGTTCTTTGCGCTGACAGGGCTGCACATGACGCACGTGATCATCGGGATCATCTACCTGGGGATCATCTGCCAGGCGATTGTGCGGGGCAAATTTCAGCCGATCGATGTGGAAGTGAGCGGACTGTACTGGCATTTTGTGGATCTGGTCTGGATGTTTATTTTCCCGCTGGTTTATTTGATGTCGGCAAGAGTTTGAAGGGGCGAACGGCATGAGCATGCACGTTGAAGAAGTCGCGCACGTGGAAGGGGCGGGCACCCTGACGTTCACAAAAGTCTGGATGATCCTGCTGGTGCTGACGGGGGTGGAGGTGTTTTTGGGGTACGAACAGTTCCCCACCCTGATTATGCTGACGGCGCTGCTGGGAATCTCGGTAGTAAAGGCAGCGCTGATCATCGCTTATTTCATGCACCTGAAGTTTGAGCGTTTGAGCCTGTTTCTGACGCTGTTTCCGATGTTGGTTTTCTGCATCATCATGATGCTTGTTTTTCTCGGAGACGCTACGCGCATTCCGCTCATGAGGCCTCCGCAATGAAACGACTGCTGCCGGTTGCCGCGCTTGCGGCCGCATTGGCGCTGCCCGCGGCCGGGCAATGCGTGATGTGCTACCTTTCGGCGCACTCGCAGAACGCAGCGCGCGCGCGCGTGCTGGACACGGGAATCGTGCTGCTGGGCGTGCCGCCGATTGTCATTCTGGCGGGGTTCATCGCGTTCGTATTTTCGAAGGACGAGGTGGGGCAGCGGCGGGAGTAGGCCAAAGCCTTTTTCCATAAAAAGCAGCGCAGGGAACCCGCTTTCCGTCGCTTACCGGCAACGGGGATTTCATTCCCGGAGCAGCGGCAGCGGATCGATCGCGGTGCCCTGCCACCATTTCTTGTCCGGGCCCAATTGGAATACCGCAAAGTGCAGGTGCGGCGCATTCTTCGGCGCGTCGCCGGTGGTTCCGACATAGCCCAGGACGTCACCTTTCCGCAGTAGCATGCCTTCCTTCAACCCCGGCGCGTAGTGGTCGAGGTGGGCGTAGTAGTAGCAATACTTGCCGGAATCGTCGAACTGATAGACGGTGAGGCCGCCCTCCTTGCTGGTGAACAGCTTGACGACATTGCCTTCCACCACGGCATGCACCGGAGTGTTGCGCGGCGCCGAGATATCGAGAGCGTCGTGGTAATGGCCATCGCGGCGATCGCTGAATGTGTCGGACAGGGTTGCCGGGTTCAGGCCCTGAATAGGCATGGCGAGCGGTCCATCGATATTGAACGCATAGCGGTCGGCGTCTTCCATCGACCGGTCCGCCTCGCCGGTGGCCCCGGATGCAGCGGCGGCGCTTGCCGTACCCGGAATCGGGGGCGGGGCAATCGGAATATGAGGCTGTTCCTTTTGCGCCTTGGCCGCGAGCTCGGCGGGCGAGGGCGCCGGAAGTTGCGGACTCCGGTTCGCACGTTGAACAAATGGGCTGGCCGGGCCGGTGCGCAATGCGCCGGCGGCCCACAGCACCACGCAGAGGCACGCCATGCCGGCGGCAAAGCCAACCGCGAAGACTCCGAAATAGCGCGGACGCATAACTACTCCTCCAAAATGGCGGGCGTTCCGGGTTTCACCATGGATGCCAACAGCATGGCATCCCAGTTCGTGAGCCGGATACAGCCGTGGGAAAAGGCATGTCCGATCAGCGATGGATCGGGCGTGCCGTGGATTCCATAATGCTCTTTGGACAGATCGATCCAGACCACGCCCACGGGATTGCGCGGCCCGGGTTTGATGATTTCCTTTTCGTCTTTGTTTTCGGCGTCCCAGAAGAGGCGGGCGTTGTAATGGAACTCGGGATACTTGCGCTGGCCGAGAATCTTCCACTGTCCGACCGGCAGCGGATCGTGGCTGCTGCCGATGGTGGCGACCGCAAACCAGATCAGGTTGCCGTCCGCATCGAGCGCGCTGACCGAGCTATCCGATTTCGAGACGATCACCCGGGCTGCCGGCCCCGTCGCCATGGTGATGACATTGGGCGCGGTAATCCGGCTGCCCGCCTGGCTGAAATCGACGCCGGGATTCAGCGCCTTGAGAAGCTCCTGGCTCGAATGAAAACGTTCGGCGAGTTCATCCAGCGGCGAGGCGTAGCCCAGGTACGTCAGGGCTGCCTGTTCTTTCATGGTGGCCGGCAAGGCCACAAAAGGGCCCTTCTCGTCTTCGTCGGAAATCGTGTAGCTGAAAAGGACCGGGGCGGGGTCGCTGTTGAGCGCGCTCCAGGTTGCCTGATCCACGGCGCCATTCGAGGGCAGTTGCCGGGCTTTCTGATACGCTGCCACGGCCTTTTGCAGATTCGAACCGAAGATGCCATCGATCTGGCCGGCGGAGAAATGGGCGCGGTCCAGCAGGATGGCGGCGCGCACCACGCCCGACCCCTCGTCGCCGGCCTGCAACGCCGGTTGAGCGGCACGGGCGATCGCGCGCGCGTCGAACAGCGGTTCGGCGGGCGGAATATGACGCTCGGCGCCGCCGCGGCGGGCGGAGCGGTGCTGTTCCGCACCGAACAGCAGTGCGGGAACGAGTGCAAGGATTACCCAGCGCGAGCGCATCCGCTAAGCGCTGACGCACGCGGAGTGCCGTTATCGTGTGCGATTCCGTGCGGTTCGAAATAGCCCCGTACTTGCCGTCGCCGCCCGTACCGGCGAGAAGACCGCCGGCGTTAGAGGACTAGTTCTCGGACGGCTTTCGCTCGGCGCGATCGATCACCAGAACGTCCACCTGCGCCTTGCGGGCGACGACTTTGAGCCCCATCTGTTCCTGAAGAGCGTCCATCATCACGCCGGCCGGATCGGAGGGGTCGGCTTTGTTCGCGGCCATGATTGCGGCCATATCGAGGCGGATATCGTAGCGGCCTTTGAGACCGGTGGCGTCGATGACGGGGCGGTCGAAGACCTTTCCGGAAAGCTCGGCTGCGAGTTCGGCGATGGTCGCGCGCTGAATGACGATCGCGCCGCGCTCCTGGCGGGTGACCTCGGGGCCTTCGGTGGCGGAGGCGGAAAATTTCGGCCCGCCTTTAGCCAGAGTCAAGGCATAGACCGCCATCTCTTTCGGCTCGACATGGGTCTTGAGGCCCATGCGTTCGATCAGGAGCGTTCGCAGCATGCGATAGAGCTGCTGATCTGTGGCCGGGCGGGCGGTCTTCGCGACGATATCGAGGCGAACGTCGCCGAGCCACGCTGGGCCCGCGATCCGGGCCGGCATGCCGTATGCCCATTCGATGCAGGCCCGCAGCGAAAGCCCGCGGGTGGTGAGGGTGTTGGGAGTAGTCTGAATGCGGCGGCCTTCGATGCGCGTGGTCTCGTCGGCGGCCAGTTTGACGGAGGCGACATCGAATGCCGGGGGCTGCGGGTTTTGCGCGAGCAGCGGCAGGGCGAGACGGAAGCTCAGCAACACGGTGACGGCAATTCGCAACGAAGTCATAGCTACCTCACTTACGGTGGAATCAACTCAGGTCGAGGGTCTGGATTACGGGTTCCGCGGCATCGAAACGCACGGCGGATGCGCCGGGACGGCGCCGCCACGAGAGCCACAACAGCATCGCCGCAGAGACAAAGAAGATGACGCCAGGCCATGCGCGGCGTTCGACGGCCGATTCGAGCCCGGCCATTTGCGAGCTATAAATGGTGAAGCCGTACAAAAAGAGCACGAAGAGAATCGAGAGATTGTTTCTGCCGGGGAAATAGGAGCAGGTGAAGGGGACTTTATCGAAGGTCCAGAACATCAGCTCGGTCAACAGCGCGGCGGCGGCGCATTGAAAGACGATGCGGAAGGCCGCGGGCCAGGGGCCCCAGAGGGCGATTTCAATGGGCAACAGGAGCAGCAGCACCGGCGCGACGCCGCTCACGAGAACGCGCTTCCGGGTGACACCGCGCGAGATCTCCGACCACGAGTTTTCCGTGATGCGGAAGAGCCAGTTGGAGGGGAGCTCGGCCGGAAACTGATACACCGCGCGGAAGCCGGAGATGACGAAGAAGACAATGAGAAACGGAAAGGCGCGGGTGCCATCCTGCGAGAGCACGATTCTGCCGCCATTGATGTCGAGTGCCGAGTTCACCGCGAGAGAGATGCCGACGCTCAGGTAGGTGACGAGGAATAGCCGGTGCTTGCGGCTGCGGGCAAGGGTCCACCCGCTGAAGGCGAAGATGGCGCGCTCCTGGCGCGATCGCACCAGGGGATTCCGTGCGCGGAGCGAACGCACGCCGCCGGGGGCGTCCTCCGATTCCAGCGTGCGGCGGTAGTGGCGCCGGAAGGCGGCGAGCCACGTGAGCGAGAAGAGCGCCATGGCGGCTGCGAGCATGCGCAGCGAGTAGGCGCCGAGCGAGACGAAGAGACCCTGGGCGCCGGGCGCGAAGAGATCGTACAACCCGGTGAACCAGACGGGCGGAAACAGCCACAGCCAGAGCTGGTGAGTTTCGGCGGCATGCCGCAGGAGCCCGACGTACGTGGGGTAGGTGAGGAGAGACAGGATCATGAGGCTCATGCCGCACATCTGCACCCAGGGCGAGATGCGGCGGAAGAGGCGCGGCGGTGTCAGGTTGATGAGCAGTCCCTGGAGAGCCGCAACGCTGAGGAAGGCGAACGCGGATACCCCTGCGGTGGCGGCGATTTCCGCGGCCACCATCCGCAGGCCGGTGGCGTGGAATCGCGCCGAGAGGGCCAGCAGCGCGACGAACACGGTGGGGAAAATGTTAACCGCCAGAATCAAGAGGCCGAGAAAACGGGCGAGCGCCAGGAACTGGGCGGCGAACAGGTCGCGCAGCCGGATGGGGAACACGGCCAGGATGAGGAAATCGCGGCGGTTGGGAAACAGCATGTCCCATTCGAAGAAGGCGGCGAAGCCGATGACGGCGAACGTGTATACCGGAGAGAAGAGTTGGAAGCCGCGGATGGCCCAACCCAGGTGCGCGCCGCGATTGCTGTTGACGATCTGCGATATAGCCGGAAACATCAGGTAGCTGACGAGGAAGCCGGAGGTGAGGAGGAAGCCCAGCACCTGGCTGATGTTGGTCTGGAATCCCCCGCCGGGCGAGACATCATCGTTTTCGAAGAAGCGGCCGTGAAAGAGGGCGAGGAGCAGACGAAATGGCCGCTGGGAGGGCATGTGGCGTTCAGCGCGCGATGAGGGAGGCGATTTCTTCGGCGCGCGACTCCATATCGTCCTGCTGCACAAGCTGGGTGAAGATCTCTTCCAGGTTGGGCAGGCGGGTGAGATGGCGGAGGCGAGCCACGGAGTCATCGGCTACGATGCGCCCGCGGTAAATGACGATGACGTGTTCGCAGACCTTTTCCACGAGTTCCAGGACGTGAGAGATATACAGGACGGCCTTGCCGCGAGCGGCGAGCGTGCGGAGCAGGTGACGGAAAAGCAGGGAGCTGGAGACATCGAGGCCGGACTGCGCTTCATCGAAGATGAGCACTTCGGGATCGTGCAGGAGCGCGGCGGCTATGAGGACGCGCTGCTTCATTCCTTTGGAATAGGCTGCGATGGGAACCCAGCGGGCATCACCGAGCGAGAGCAGTTCGAGCAGCTCATTGGCCTTCCGGCGGACCTGGTCTTCGGGCAGGCCGCGAAGTCCGCCGGCGAGTTCCAGGTATTCGAGACCGGTGAGGTAGCCGTAGAGATGAGGCTCTTCGGGGACGTAGCCCAGCCGCTGTTTGAAGGCGGCCGCATTCTCGCGGATATTGCGGCCCGCGAAGAGGATCTGGCCCTCGGTGGGGTGCAGCAGGCCGGTCATCATCTTCACGGTGGTCGATTTGCCGGAGCCGTTAGGACCGAGATAGCCGGTGATTTCGCCGGGGCGCACGGCGAAAGTGACGTGGTCCACGACGGTGCGGCCGCCGAATCGTTTTGTCAGACCGCGAGCTTCGAGCATGGGCGGCGATCCTCGTTGGCGCGGCCGGACACTACGGAAACGACGCGGCTGCCGCGGCATGCCCAAAATGAGAGCAGCGCAAGAAACGGCGTCGAGAAGAGCGGCAGAAGCAGGGCGGCGTGCAGCATCAGGAAATGCACGCGTGCCTGCGGAGCCGGGTCCAGTCCGAAGGGCAGCATGGCGGAGATCAGGGCCGCGAATATAGCGATCGTAATCGCGGGCACACGCACCGCGGGAGTGGCGATGCAGGCGGGCAGGGCCAGACGGAAGAATTCGCCGGCGGCGCACCGCCAGACGCGGAGGGCGCCGCAGACGCCGGCCTCGCTGCGCGCAGAGGCGAGATCGTCGGCGAAGACCAGCGCCATTTCGGCTGCGTAGTCGCGGCGCAGTTCCTCGGGGTAGAAGGCGAGGAGACGGAGGTAGAGGCGCGAACTCAGCGGCTGTGCGGTTGTCATGAGTGTTGCTCCGAGGGGCGCAGACGCAGGGCTTTCGACTTGCGGACGAGGGCCTCCATGCGCTGCATTTCGTCGTGCAGAGCGGCTTGGCCGTAACGCGTGAGGTGGTAGTAGCGGCGGCGCGGGTCGTGATCGGCGGGGCCGGCGGCTTCTTCGATCCAGCGCGAATCGAGGAGGCGCTGGATCGTGGTGTAGAGGGTTGCGGGGCCCAGGGGGAGCCGGTTGTCGGAGAGTTTGCGGACCTCCTGCATGATGCCGTAGCCGTGTTTATCGCCGGTGGCGAGGGCGAAGAGGATGTAGAAGGTGGCCGGCGGAAGGGGCGGGTGGGATCGTTCCATAGTCGATTAATGATATATCATTTATAGATATATCACGTTAAGAGAAAAGAGCACCGCTTCCTGCGCCCGCGGCTCCCATGGCTCTCCCATCGGGAGGTCAGTCGTGCCGGGGAACGCTAGTCGGCGAGCAGGCTGAGTTGGCGCGGATCGTTGACGGGCGGAGCGGGCTTTTCCAGGTCGTCGTGCGACGGGTTAAATTTGCGGATGAGCTTGTTAAGAGCGAGGGACGTCTGCCAGATCTCGAAGAGGAGAGTGCAGCGCGGGCAAGCTCCGACGATCGCTCCTGGCCCATCGACGGCTGGGTTGTAGCGCTTATGGCGGGCACAGCGGCCGTCGAACTTTCGGGAGCGGATCTTCACCGTTCGCTACGCGGGGAATTTACGCTTTTTCGACTTCCTTGGTTTCGGGATCGCCCTTGAGAGCGGTCTTAAAGTTGCGAATTCCTTCACCGAGGCCTTTGGCCACTTCGGGGATCTTCTTCCCACCAAACAGCAGAACGGCGACTCCCAGAATCACCAGCAACTCGGGCATTCCAATTGTTTCCATAGATACCTTCTACTCAATTATAGACGTACGGGAGATTCCCGGGGTAAACCAACCCGTCCCACTATTGTAACCCGCGATTGCGCAGAGCGTCGCGGTACAATCCCAATTGAAATGCCGGCGAAGAGACGGGTAAGCTGGGCAAAATTCCGCGTGTCGGTGGTCTCCGCGGTCGCGGTCATCATTTTCCTCACGCTGGCATTCCTGATGACGGGCGGAACGCTGTTTCAGCAGGAGGCCACGATTTATTTGTACGTGCCGGACGCTACGGGTCTGGATATGGATTCGCCGGTGCGGGTAGACGGGATCGACGTCGGCAAGGTGCAGGCGCTGCAGTTTGCGCGGGGCAACAACCCGGACCGCGTGGTGCGAATCGTGCTGCAGGTGGAGCGCGGGCGGTTGGCGAACCTGACGCCGGACTCGTACGCCGAGATCGGCTCCGACAGCATCATCGGCGACAAGTTTGTGGACGTCAGCAGCGGCACGGCGCAAGGGCATCTGCGGTCGGGCGAGGAGCTGCGGTTCAAGCCTCCAACGGATTTCATGAAGAGCGTGGATATCACGCAGTTCCAAAAGCAACTGCGGGCCGTGGATGCGGTGCTGAGCGACATTGAAGAGGGCCGCTCGGAGTTGGGCAAGTTCATTCTGGGCGACCAGATGTATCGCGATGTGCTGAAGCGTGTCGACCAGATTCAGGGAGCGCTCCAGGCGGCGGTGAACAGCACCACGGACCTGGGCGATGCGCTGTACAGCGAAAAGCTGTACCAGCGGATCGAAGCGCCGATCGAGGCCCTGGACCGGCAGCTGGCAGTGCTGCAATCGGGGCAGGGGAATGGAGCGCTGCTGCGCGACGATGCGGAATACCAGAGCCTGCTGCACACGGTGGGGGAACTGCGCGGATCGATCGGCGAGATCCGCAAGAGCGCGTTTTTGCAGTCTGACGATTTGTACGTTTCGTGGAACCGCAACGTGGCGTCGATGGTTCTGGCGGTAGCGCGTTTCGATGCTACGCCGGAGATGGAAACGACGTCCGTATACGACAATCTGACCGGCATGATGAGCCAGTGGCGGAAGACGATCGCGGAATTTCGGGAGCATCCGCAGCGCTATCTCCGGCTGAGTATGTTCTGAGCCGGCAGGGCGGCCGCTTCGCCTTTTCTTCGTCCCGGTTTTGCTGAATCAGCGGCGGGGGTATCGTGATGCATAATACCTGCGCATGTTTCGTGCGCTTTTGCTCACGATGACAGTCGTAGTGGGGTGTAGCGGGGCGGATCAAAAGGTACTCCTGGCCGGGCGGGTGATCGACGAGAACCAGGCGGCGGTGCAGGGCGCGGAGGTGCGGCTTGCGGCTGACGGTTCGCGAACGGAGGAGGTTCGAACGTCCACCGGGCCGGCGGGGAACTTCACGATTCGACTTCCGCGGGCGGGCCGATACCTGGTGACTGTCACGCGTTCGGGATTCTTCACGGTGGACCGGCGGTCGCTGGAGATTGCACCCGGCGGCCAGCAGGTGGAGATCGTGCTGAACCATCTGCGAGAAGTCTTTTCTTCGATCAGCGTTCACGAGACCACCAAAGGGGTGGACGTGGATAAGACGGACGCGCAGAAGACCCTCACCAACATGGACATTCTGAACCTTCCCTACCAGGGCCGCGACATCAGCAATGCGCTTACCCTGATGCCGGGTGTGGTGAAGGACCAGTTGGGAAGTGTACACCTTTCGGGGAGTTCGCTGAACCAGGTGCTGTTCACGCTCGACAGCTTCAACATTACCGACCCGGTACAGGGCACGTTCAACACGCGAATGAATATCGACAACGTGCGATCGATCGACTTCGCGAGCGCGCGCTATTCGCCGGAGTTCGGGAAGGGGTCGGCGGGGACGGTGGCGATCGCGACGCGAATGGGATCGGATGTGTTCCGCTACGATGCCACGAATTTCGTTCCGGGGATCGACACCCTGGAGGGCTGGCACATCGGGACGTGGTCGCCGCGCTTTGAACTTTCGGGGCCGATTGTGAAGAAAAAGGTCTGGTTTTCGGAGAGCGGCGAAGCGGTATATAGCCAGGACGTGGTGGCCGATGTGCAAGGGCCGAACCGGACGTCCGTTCTGGAGTTGGACAATCTGTTGCGCTCGCAGGTGAACCTGACTCCGACCGATCAGGTGTTCGTCTCCTTCCTGATGAATTCCTCGGACGCTCCGCGTTCGGGGCTGACGGCGCTGGACCCCATGTCGACCACCGTGGACCGGCGGTCGCGCACATGGTTTGTGAGCGCCAAGCAGGTGAAATACCTGCGCAGCGGGGCGGTGCTCGAATGGGGCTACGCGGAGGACCGGACCTTCAGCCGGCAGATTCCGCAGGGGGGCGGGTTTTACCAGATCACGCCGTTCGGGAGAAACGGGAATTACTTTCTGGATTCGACCGCGGTGGGCGGCCGTAAGCAGGCGCTGGTGAACTATTCGCCGCGCGCATTTCACTTTCTGGGCACACACCAGTTGAAGGCCGGGGTGGACGTGGACGGGCTGAGCTACGAGGCCGACAATCGCCGCACAGGATACCAGCTGTGGGGCCTGAACGGGACACAGTTAAACAGCGTGTCGTTCGCCGGCAGCGGCGTGTTCGCCGAACACAGCGGGGAGGCGTCGTCGTACCTCCTGGATTCGTGGAAGCCGCGGTCTAACGTGACGGTGCAGGCGGGGATTCGGGAGGACTGGGACGAGCTGCTGCGCAACGTGATGGTTTCGCCGCGATTTTCGGCCGCATGGTCGCCATTCAAAGGCAACGGGACAAAGCTCTCGGGCGGGTATGCGATCACGCGCGATGCAACCTCGCTGGAACTATTTTCGCGGCCGCTGGACCAGGTTTCGGTGACGTACAACTATGCCGCGGACGGGTCGATTGCTTCGGGCCCGGCGTATACATACTTCACCATCGGGAAACGGCCGTTCGCATCGCCGATTTATCGCAACTGGACGGCGGGAGTGGAGCAGCGGCTGCCGCGCGACATGATTCTGAGCGGGAACTACACGCGCAAGCGGGGCCAGAACGGGTTGACGTACCTGGCGCTGACGGGCATTCAGGACCCCTCGATCAACGCGATATTCAATCTCACGAATTTCCGGCTCGACGTTTTCGATTCGGCGGGAGTGACGCTGCGGCAATCGTTCGGCAAGCAGTACGAATGGATGGTCAGCTACACAAGATCGCGGGCGCTTTCGAATTCGGTGCTGGATCTTTCCGTGGATCAGCCGTTGTGGGCGGCGAACAACGTGGGGCGGATGCCCTGGGATTCGCCGAATCATATTCAGGCGTGGGGCCACTTGCCGACGCCGCTCAAGGACTGGTCCTTCGCCTATCTGCTGGAGGAGCGGGACGGATTTCCCTTTTCGGTGGTGACGGACTACGGGGCTATTGTTGGGGACGTGAATTCACGGCGATTCCCCAGGTATTTCGACCTGGACCTGGCGCTGGAGCGGCGACTGCGGCTCGGCAAGCGCTACGTGGCGCTCCGCGCCGGCTACACGAATATCACCAACCATCGCAATCCGCAGGTGGTGAACGATGTGTTGGGCGCGCCGGGGTTCCTGGACTTTTATGGGAGCCAGGGCAGGCACCTGGTGTTCCGGCTGCGATGGCTGGGCGCGGTGGAGTAGCGCGGCGATGCCGCCAGACCGTATCGGTGGACCGCTAGTTTCCCGTGCCTGTTGCGGACGCGGCGACCTGCGTCACGACCGGCACGCTGGGATGATAGTGCAGGACGAAATGGTGCATGGCAATTTCGGTCCAGCTCATGCCATCGGCTTTGGCTTCGGCGAGGGCGCGATCGTTATTCCAGTGGTCGTGGGAAATACGATAGCAGGCGACGAGGGTGCCGGTGCGATCTGCGCCGCGGCGGCAGTGGATGAAGACGGGATCGGCATCGGAGTTCTCAAAAAGAGCAAGCACCTCGGCGACCTTTTCGGGACTCGGGGCCGAAAAACCCGACAAAGGCACGCTCACGTAGCGCATGCCAGCGGCTTCGACGAGTTTCTTCTCGGTGAGGGAGCGCTCGCCGCCCTCGCGCAGATCGATGATCGTTTTTACCCCTAATTTCGCGAGGTTCTGAAACCCGGCGGCGGTGGGTTGCGCGCCGCGATAAATGTGGTTGTTTATCTGATGGAAGTTGTGAACTCCGGTCGGAGTCTGTGCAAACGCTGCTACCGACCAAACCGCGGCAAAGCCGCAAACGAGGGCCCTGGGGAAAGTCATCACTTTTTTCGACGCAATGCAAGCCTGTTTGGGATACGCCTTATTTTAACCCGGAGGCGCGCCAGCCTGTGGGGGACAGGCGCGCCTCGGTTTTTACTCCAAGCGAGGTGCTTACTTCTTATGACGCCGGTCGACCCGATTTCGTTGGCTTCTGGCGGCAAAGGAGTTAACAGGCGTTAACGTATGAAAGTGCACCGATGGCCTTACTGTGCCTGTGCCTGGAGCCAGGGAAAGATTACATCCAGAAGGCCGGTGTGAAACGGGTGATCGCCCGTCGTCTGCTCCCGGTTGCGTTGTTCGTATTCGCCCTGTGAGCGGTAGCGGTTGAGATCGTGGCCCATCCCGGGCACTTCCGCGTAGGTGGCGCGGCCGGGGTGCATGCGATTGATCATTTCCGCCAGGTAGCGGTTCTGATGGGCGGTGGTGACGGGCGAGGCTGTGCCATAGATCACAAGCACTGGGAAATCTGCGGTGCGCCAGTTTTTGGCAAGGTCGATATCGGCGACGGCTTGCATGTAGGTGTATGGGGCGCCACCGAAGGGCGCGGTGAGATCGGAGCAACCCGGTGTTCCGGCAAGCGATTCGGGCGACTGCTTTTCGATGTAGAAGCGGAAGGAGCAGACCTGCCACTTACGCTCCTCCTCGCTCACCTCTTCAGGGGTTTTGCCGGAGAGATCGGCCTGCACGCGCAGGCGTTCGAGATCGTATTCGAACCACGTGGTGCCCACGGTCTCGACCGCAATGAAGCCGGCTACCGGCTCGCGGGCAATGGCGAGGGAACCGACGACGGGGCCCATGCTGTGGGCGAAGACAAAGATTCTGGCGGGATCGACATAATCGTATGTCTTGAGGGCGTGGAGCGCGGCGAGATAGCCGGCGGCTTCGAGATCGGGGGTGGCCCGCGGATCGGAGCAATCGATGCCTTCGCTATCGCCCTCCCCGGTTTTCTCGACCCGCATCGTAACGAAGCCGCGCTGGGCAAACTCATCGAGGACGCGGCCGTAGCCATCCTGGCGCGGAAGATTGTCGATGGAGTAGCAGCCCAGGCCCTGCATGAGCAGGACCGCGGGCATACGGCCTTCGCGGTGCGGCCGGGCGACGATGGCGCGGCGGCGGGCGCCCTGCACCTCGAGGGTTTCGTAACGGATATCGGCGTGGGGACTGGTCTCGAGCGGGCGCGGTTGGAGGATGGCGCTGAGGACAAGTTCCCCGGCGGCGCGGCGCACGCCGATGCGGACGGTATCGCCGCCGAGGTGGCGGGAGATTGCGCGGGTAAAGGGCTGGGCGCCGGTGACGGGAGCGCCATCGAGGGAAAGAAGCACATCGCCTTCGCGGAAACCGGCTGCGGCAGCGGCGCTGCCTTCGAGGACGGAAGTGACCACGGCCGGGTCGCCGCCGCGAGGGGCAACAACCACGCCCAGCATGCCGCGGCGCGGCAGTCCGGAGGCGGCGAGCGCGAGGGCGGCGCAGAGAGCAAGCGGAATCGTACGCATGAAGACCCTTTCTTAGAGTACGCGGCATGGCTCGAAATGGTAGCGGCTCGTTTGATAAGATCCCCAGAGTATGCGAACACTCGTGCTCTCGCTTGCCGCGGCGGCGGCTCTTTCCGCCCAGCAGACTCCGCCGCCGGCGGCCGCTCCCCAGACCAGCGCGCCGCCGGCGCAGGCTGCCGCGCAGGCCGCCGCACAGGCCAACAATCTCGACGAAGTCCTGAAGGCGGTCGATGACCTGATGTGGCACACGCTGCTGGGCGATATCGCCGACGTGGACAAGATACGCTATGCCAGCCTGCCCCCGGCGCACATTGCGAACCCGCACGCTCCGGGGGCAGCCAATCCGCTGGTCATCGCGGCCTACACGTTTATTCCGAAAAAACTGGACCGGAGCAGGAAGCAGCCGCTGATCGTCTTCTGCCACCAGGGAATCCACGCCAACGAAGATACGCGCGACGCGCACGTGTTCCGCGAACTGCTGGAGCAGGGATATTCGATCATCGCGCCGGATTACCGCGGCAGCACCGGCTACGGGCGCGGATTCTACCAGCAGATCGATTACGGCGGGCGCGAGGTGGACGACGTCTACATAGGCGCGCAGTGGATGCTGGAGAACTACAGCTTTCTGGACCCAAAGCGAGTCGGGATCATCGGCTGGAGCCACGGCGGGTTGATCACCCTGATGAATATTTTCGAGCATCCCCAGATGTACGCGGTGGCGTATGCCGGGGTGCCGGTGAGCGACCTGGTGGCGCGCATGGGGTACGAGCCGGAGCAGTACCGGGCGCTGTATTCGGCGCCTTACAGCATCGGCAAGACAGTGCGGGAGGATATTGAAGAGTACCGCAAGCGCTCTCCGGTGACGCACGCGAGCGAGCTGGAGACGCCGCTGCTGATTCATACCAATACCAATGATGAAGACGTGAACGTGCTGGAGGTGGAGCACCTGATCGAAGCGCTGAAGGCGGCCGGGAAGAAGTTCGAGTACAAGATTTACCAGAACGCGCCGGGCGGCCATTATTTCAACCGGCTGGATACGAAGCTGGCGAAAGACAGCCGCAAGGAGATTTATGCGTTTCTCGCGAGGTATTTGAAACCGGGGGAGTGAAGAGGGTCGTGGCGCCAATTCCTTCTTTGGTAAAATAGGAATGGCCTCCCCCGAACATTCATTCTCATGAGATTCGGTGTCATTGTCTTTCCCGGCAGCAATTGCGATCACGACGCTTTCTATGCCCTGAGCCACAACCTGGGGCAGGAGGCGGAATTTGTCTGGCACGACTCCACAAGCCTGGGGAATCTCGATGCGGTCATTCTCCCGGGCGGCTTTTCGTACGGCGATTACCTGCGCTGCGGAGCGATTGCGAAGTTCTCACCGGTGATGCAGGCGGTGAAGAAGTTCGCCGGCGACGGTGGGCTGGTGCTGGGTGTCTGCAACGGCTTCCAGATCCTGGTGGAAGCGGGGCTTCTGCCGGGGGCGCTGGTGCGCAATGCCGGCCTGAAGTTTGTGTGCCGCGAGCTGCGCCTGCGCACGGAGACGACGGATTCGCCGTTCACCTGCGCGCTGCAAAAAGGTCGGGTGCTGCGCGTGCCGATCGCGCATGGCGAGGGCTGCTACGTCGCCGACGAGCGCACGCTGGATGAGCTGGAAAGCGAGGACCGGGTTGCCTTTCGATATCTTGATAACCCCAACGGGTCGCAGCGCGATATCGCGGGAATCCTGAGCCGCGAGCGCAACGTGATGGGACTGATGCCGCATCCGGAGCGCGCCAGCGATCCGCTGATGGGCTCCGCCGACGGCCTGGGTATTTTCCAATCCATGCTGCAGGCGGTCCCGGCGGTGAGGCGATGACGACGGCGGCGATCACTCCCGAGATCGTTCAGCAGCACCAGCTTACGCCCGAAGAATACCAGAAGATCGTGGACATTCTGGGGCGCGAGCCGAGCTATACCGAACTGGGAATTTTCAGCGTGATGTGGAGCGAGCACTGTTCCTACAAGAGCTCGCGGCTGCATCTCAAGAAGCTGCCCACGCGCGGCAAGCTGGTGGTGCAGGGGCCGGGAGAGAACGCGGGCATCATCGATATCGGCGGCGGATACGTGATCGCGTTCAAGATCGAATCGCACAACCACCCCAGCTTCATCGAGCCGTTTCAGGGAGCGGCTACGGGTGTGGGCGGCATTCTGCGCGACATCTTCACGATGGGGGCGCGGCCGATTGCGGTGCTGGATTCGCTGCGCTTCGGGCGGCCGGACGGTAAAGAGACTGGCGCGCGCAACCGGCGGATTCTGAGCGGCGTGGTGGGCGGCATCGCGCACTACGGCAACTGCTTTGGCGTGCCCACGGTCGGCGGCGAGTGCATTTTCGAATCGTGCTATGACGGCAATCCGCTGGTGAACGTCTTCGCGCTGGGAGTTTGTAAGAAAGAAGACGTCTTCTACGCGCGGGCGGCGGGCGTGGGCAACCCGGTGATTTACGTGGGCGCGCGCACGGGGCGGGACGGCATCCACGGCGCTTCCATGGCGAGCGCGGAGTTCACGGAAGAATCCAAGCAGAAGCGGCCGAATGTGCAGGTGGGCGATCCGTTCATGGAAAAGCTCCTGCTGGAGGCCTGCCTGGAAGCGATGCAGACGGGCGCGATCGTGGGCATCCAGGACATGGGCGCAGCCGGCCTGACGTGTTCGACGTGCGAGATGGGCAGCCGCGGCGAAGTGGGGATCGAGATCGAACTGGACCGGGTGCCGCAGCGGGAAACGGGCATGACGCCGTACGAGATCATGCTTTCGGAAAGCCAGGAGCGAATGCTGCTGGTGGCAGACAAAGGCAGGGAAGAGGAAGTCTTCCGCGTATTCCGCAAGTGGGGCCTGGAAGCGGTGGAGATCGGGGTCGTGACGGGCGACGGCAAGCTGCGTGTGCGGCAGCATGGCGCCGTGGTCGCGGAGATTCCCAATCGCGAACTGGCGGACGAAGCGCCGCTGTACGACCGGCCGCACACGGCGCCGCCGGAAGTATCGAAGGCGCCGGAGATGCCCGATGGTGTCACGGTGCAGGAAGCGCTGCCGGCGCTGCTGGCGGCGCCGGACATCTGCTCCAAGCGGTGGATCTGGGAGCAGTATGATTTCCAAGTGCGGACCAATACGCTGGCGGGTCCGGAGCGCGCGGACGCGGCCATTCTGCGGATCAAGGAGACGGGCAGTTCGGTAGCGATGTCGCTCGACGGCAACGGAAGGTATTCTTATCTTTCGCCGCGCGAGGGGGCGAAACTCGCGGTTGCCGAATGCTGCCGTAATCTTTCGGTAGTGGGGGCGGAGCCGGTGGCCGCGACCAACTGCCTGAACTTCGGAAATCCCGAGCGGCCGGAGATCATGGCCCAGCTTGTGGAGGCGATCGAAGGGATGGGCGAGGCCTGCCGCTTCTTCGGGACGCCCATTACCGGCGGTAACGTGAGCCTGTACAACGAAACGCTGGGCGAAGGCATTTACCCCACGCCGGTCATGGGAATTGTGGGGCTGATGAAGACCGCCGAGCCGGTGACCATTCCTTTCAAACGCGCGGGACGCAGCGTGGTGCTGCTGGGTGGAGTGGGCAACTGCGGGCAGGAGCGCTTCGGATGCACGCAATACGCCAAGGAGATTGCGCATTCGCTGTGGGGCCTGCCCCCGGAGCTAGATATGGAACGCGAGAAGCGTCTGCAGGCGGCCGTGCGCGAAATCGTCGCCGGGGGACTGGCGGAATCGGCGCACGATGTGAGCGATGGCGGGCTGGCGGTAGCGCTGGCGGAGTGCTCCTTCGGAGCGTCCGGGATCGGGGCGCAGATCGATCTGGCAAGCGACCTCCGCCCGGAGATTCTCTGTTTCCACGAAGGGCCTTCGCGCGTGCTGCTTTCGACGGCGGATGCAAAGCGGGTGGCGGAAATCGCGGCGCGGCATGGAGTGGAAGCGCCGGTAGTGGGGACGACGATCGAAAAGGGGATCGAGATCCGGCAACGCTCGATGACGCTCGGATCGTGGGAGATCGCCGCTCTGAAATCCATTTACGATCGCTCTCTCGAAGAACAACTCTCCGCAAGGAAAGCCCATGTTTGACAAATTTCGCGAGGAGTGTGGTGTAGTTGCCATCTACGGCCATCCCGAGGCTGCCAAGCTGGCATACCTGGGACTGTATGCGTTGCAGCATCGCGGGCAGGAAAGCGCCGGTATCTGCACCAGCGACGGCCGCGAGGTGTTCACGCACAAGTCCATGGGGCATGTGGCGGATATCTTTACCAAGCCGGTGCTGGCCACGCTGCCGGGGCAACTGGCGATCGGGCACACGCGCTACTCGACGGCCGGCGATACCGTGCTGCTGAACGCGCAGCCGTTTTCGGTGGCGTGCAACAAGGGCAAGGTAGCGGTGGCGCACAACGGCAACATCACCAACGCCACGGAACTCCGCGCCGACCTGGAGCGGCGCGGCGCGATCTTCCAGGCGTCCAGCGATACCGAGGTGATTCTCCACCTGGTGGCGCACTCCAGCGAACGGACGCTCGCCGGCGCGCTGCGCGACGCCCTGCTGCAGTTGGAAGGCGCTTTTTCCCTGGTGTTTCTGGCGCAGGACCGGATTATTGTGGCGCGCGATCCGCACGGCTTCCGGCCGCTGGCCGTGGGTGAAATGGAGAGTTCGGGCGGCGGCAAGTGCTACGCTTTCGCCTCGGAGACCTGCGCTTTCGACCTGATCGGCGCCGTCTATCTGCACGAAGTGGATCCGGGCGAGATGGTGATTGTAGGGCCGGAGGGGCTGACGCGCGAACGCTGGGCGCCCGAGCAGTCGCGCGCGCAGTGCGTCTTCGAGCATGTTTACTTTTCCCGTCCGGATTCGCTGGTTTTCGGGCGCCCGGTGGTGGAATCGCGGGAGAACCTGGGGCGGCTGCTGGCGCGCGAATGTCCGGCGGATGCGGACCTGGTAGTGCCCGTGCCGGATTCGGGAGTGGCGGCGGCCATCGGGTATGCCGCGGAAAGCGGGCTGCCGTATCGCCAGGGGCTGATTCGCAACCACTACGTAGGCCGCACGTTCATCGAGCCCAGCCAGGCGATCCGCGATTTCGGAGTCAAGCTCAAGCTGAACCCGGTGCGGCATCATTTGCAGGGGCAGCGGGTGGTGCTGGTGGACGATTCCATCGTACGCGGCACGACCAGCCGCAAGATCGTCCGCATGGTGCGGCAGGCGGGCGCGCGCGAAGTGCATCTGCGGATTTCCTGCCCGCCCACGATTTCGCCGTGTTTTTACGGAGTGGACACGCCGACCAAGGGTGAGCTGATTGCGTGCGACCATTCGACGGAGGAGATCCGGCGCTTCGTGGAAGCGGACAGCCTGGGATATCTTTCCCTGGCTTCGCTGCGCAAAGCCGTGGGGGACGATCAACGGCACGAATACTGCTATGCGTGTTATACGGGCGATTATCCGACGGAGCTGGTGAATATCGAGGAGCTGATCGCTGCACGGCCGAAGCGGTATTAAGGCTTCCGGGGTAGCGCGCCGGCGGTCTCGCCGCCGGTGATTTCAAATTGCGAACTGCGCCGCGCTACTTTTTCTGCAGCGCTTTGATTTCGGACGGAAGGTCGAATCTGTCGGCGGGAATATCGACGTTGTATTTCACCGAATCGATCGTCGCGCTGAACTGCTGGCCGGCCATACTCTGCGTGGTTTTGTGCGGCATCAGGATGTCGCCTTCCTTGCGGTAATCGTCCATCGTGGATTCCACCTGAATGTCGCCCATGGGAGTCTTGGCGGTCATCGCAATTTTGACCAGCAGGAAGGTCTGCTTATCGTAATAGCGCGTGGCGGGCGGCCCGCTGTTGGGGGTCATCAGGACCTTGTAGCACTCCTTGCCGTCAATGGTTTCGGTGCCGACGGTCTTCGCTTCCTTGTAGAGCTTGCGCCATTCCAGTTCTCCGTTGAAGGCGTCTTCGCGCATGGCCTGATCTTTTTCGTCCCCATCCTTGATGTGCGGCCCCTGCATAGCGGAGAGGGACCACGCGGTGGTGCCGTCGGAGCCGTCCAGAATCTTACCCATGCCGGCAATTTCAATTTCCGTGTAGGTCTTGTTGGGTTCGGCGTGATAGGAAACCATGGTGGCCTTCACGCCCATGGCGCCAAACGTCATGCTTCCGGTGAGCACCATGTTGTGCAGCTTCTCGTAGGCAGCCTTGCCGCCGGTGACTTCGACGTACTTGTCGAGAATGGTCTCCGCCTTGGGCAGATCCTGCGCCGCGAGCACGCGCAACGCCGGCCCGGCGAACAGCAGCGCCAGCCCGAGATTCATCAGTGTAACAGTGCGTTTCATGCGAAAAACTCCTAATTCTTCTGCTTCTCAATCCATGCGACGGCGGCATCGAGAACCGGGTCCTGGCCGGCAAGCAGAGCCTTCTGCGTGAGCCGGACTTCTTCGTCCGGGGTGACGCCGATGCCTTCCAGCGGTTTGCCGCCGACGGAAATATAGTTGGCGATGGCGTATTGGAAGCCGTCGCCGTTGGGCAGCCGCTCGAAGACGCTGGGCAGCGCCGCTCCGGCGGTGCGTGTTCCGAAGATGCGCGCGCGGCCGAGGTCTTTCAATCCTTCGGCGAAAATCTCCGACGTGGAAGCCGAGCAGCCGTCCACGAGAATCGCGAGCGGGCCGCGAAACGGCTCGGGCCGCGCGAAGACCACGAACTTGAGGCTGGCGTCGCGCAGATACATGGTGCCGAGCTGCAGCCCGGCTTTATCGACGAACCAGCCGGAGAGGCCCATGGCGAGCGCGCCCAGCCCTCCGGGGTTGCCGCGCACGTCGATGATGATGCCGCTGCACTCGCGGCAGCTCTCGACCATGTCCTGCACCGATTTAACGAGGGCCTCCGGCTGAAAAAAGATATTGAACCGCACCATCCCGATATCGGGCCTCACTTTTTTCGACTCCACCCAGAAATAGAGCGGCGGCAGGTTTCCGAGCTTCGCCAGAGCGCCGCGGGGACGGGCGCGGTCGAGCGTCAGGTCTTCGGTGTGGCCGGCGCCATCGGAAAACGATGCCTTCACCTTGGTCCCCACCGGGCCGGTGAGCGGCGATTCGGCGGAGCGCTCGAGCAGGAGATCGAGGTAGGTGGACGAAGCGTGCTGATCGCGCACGCGTTTCAGCCGCGGGACGAGATCTTTGCCATCGACGCGAAGAAGTTCCCAGCCGGGCTTCAGGCCGGCGCGAGCCGCGGGGGAATCGGCATCCACGGCGGTGACCAGGGCGCGCCCATCGATGACCCGAAGGGTGATTCCGGGACTGCCCTCGCGGGCCGGCTTTTCGCCGCCGGCGGAATCGTCGTCAGTGCCCAAATCCTCATAGACTTCGGCGGGCTCAATGGCGAAATGCGTCTCTTTGAGGCGCGAGAGCATGTCGCTCATGATTGCCCTCGCCTGGTCCATGGTCTTGGCTTTATCGATTTTGGGCCGCAACTCGTCATGGACGGCCCGCCAGTCCACGCCATTCATTTTGGGGTCCCAATGATGGTCGCGAACTGTGGTCCAGACGTGTTCGAAAGACTCGATATTGAGCTGGCGCTCCGCTTCGGTGAGCGGTTTTTCCGCCGCCCACGAACAGCAAACCACGACCGCCGCCACAATCCCGGTACGAAACGACATTCTCCAAACTATAACGTACTTACGGCGTTAAAATTGGGAGGCTCATGGAACTGGACGGAAGAAGCCTGACGGTGGCAGCGGTGGCGGCCGCCGCGCGCGGGGGCGAAGCGGTTTCGCTGGCGGCTTCCGCGGTTGCCGCGATGGAGCGCTCACGGGCGCTGATCGACCGGCTCGCGGCGGGCGACGACCCGATCTACGCGGTCAATACCGGAGTCGGGCTGCTGGCCGACGTGCGGATTCCGCGGGAGGATCTGGACCAGTTGCAGCGCAACGTGATCCGCTCGCACGCCGCGGGAGTGGGCGAGCCGCTGGGGGGCGAGGTTGTGCGCGCCATGATGCTGATCCGCGCCAATGTGCTGGCACTGGGATACTCGGGAATCCGGCCGGTGGTGGCGCAGCGGCTGTGCGACATGGTGAACCGCGGCGTGACGCCGGTAGTGCCTTCGCAAGGCAGCGTGGGCGCGAGCGGCGACCTGGCCCCGCTGGCGCACATGGCGCTGGTGCTTCTCGGCGAAGGGGAGGCGGAATTCGAGGGCAGAGTGCTGCCGGGAGGCGAAGCGTTGGCGCGCGCCGGGCTGGAGGCGATCGAGCTGCATCCCAAGGAAGGGATCAGCCTCATCAACGGCACGCAGGCCATGCTGGCCATCGGCTGCCTGGAACTGGAAGCGTCGGCGGTGCTGAGCGATACCGCGGATGTGGTGGCGGCGCTCACGCTGGACGCGTTGCGCGGCACGCCGCGCGCATACGATGCCCGCATTCACGCGGCGCGGCCGCATCCCGGACAGGTGGAATGCGCGGCGCGGCTGGAGCGGCTGCTGGAAGGCAGCGAAATTCGCCAGTCGCACATTACGTGCCGGCGCGTGCAGGACGCCTATTCGCTGCGCTGCGTGCCGCAGGTGCACGGCCCGGTGCGCGACGCGCTGGCGGAGGCGCGCCGCGTGTTTTCGATCGAGCTGAATTCGGCGACGGACAACCCGCTGGTGTTCGACTCCGAGATTCGCTCGGGCGGCAATTTTCACGGCGAATCGCTGGCTTTCCAGCTCGATTTTCTGGCGATCGCACTGGCCGCGCTGGCGGCCATCAGCGAACGGCGCATCGACCGCCTGGTCAACCCGGCGCTCAACGAAGAGCTGCCGCCGTTTCTCGCGGGACACGCCGGGCTGGAATCGGGCCTCATGATGGTGCAGGTGACGGCGGCCAGCCTGGTGGCGGAAAATCGGGTGCTGGCGCATCCGGCCAGCACCGGGTCCATCACAACGAGCGGCAACAAGGAGGATTTCGTCAGCATGGGGATGACGAGCGCGGTGAAACTGCAGCGCATCGTGAGCAACACGCGGCGCGTGCTGGCGATCGAGGCTCTGGCGGCGGCGCGCGCCATCGACCTGTTGGCGCCGCTCAAGACGAGCCCGGCGCTGGAAGCATCCCGCGCGCGCATCCGCGAAGTTTCGCCCCCCATCGAAGGCGACCGGCCGTTTTACCTCGATATTGCGGCGCTCGACGGGCTGATCGCCGCGGGCGCGCTGGCGATGTGAAACAGCATCAGGTGGAGTAGACCGCCACGCGCGTCACGGTGCGGAACCCCATGCGTTCGTAGAGGCGCAGCCCGGCGGGGGTGGATTGCAGAATCGAGCGCTCCAGTCCGTAACAGCCGCGCGCATCCGCCAACGCGTGCCGCATCACCGCTTCGCCGAATCCGCGGCGCTGATGTCCGGGCAGGGTGGCGACGTTGTAGACGCCCAAAGCGCCGCCGCCCACGACGATGGCCGCCGTGGAAACGGCTTCGCCATCGCGGTAGCCCACATAGGCGTGGAAACGCTCCCAAACGGTGTGGCTGTCGAAGACTTCGTGGAACCAGGAAAGCGGAACGTGGAAGCAGACCGAACCGATAGCGCAGAAGGCATCGCGCGTAGTGTCATCGGCCACCCGGCGGACTTCGAGCGCGGGCAGAGGGCGCACGGGCGGCGCGAGGCAATCGGCGATCATGCCGGGAAGATCTACCGAGTGGCGCATTCCGGCGCGCTCGAAAATCTGGCGCGAGCGGCGGCGGGCGCGGCCTTCGATCCAATCCTCGCAGACCCAGTAAGCCCACTCGAGCCCGCGCGCGTTGAAGTGAACGGCGGGCAGGAGAATCCGCTGCGCCAGTTCGGCGTCGGTGGCGACGCCGGCGGAAAGAAACGCCGCGTTGAACATCTGAAACGTGACCCCGGCGGCGGCGATGCTGACGCCGCGCAGTTCCCGGTTTTCGCCGCGGGCGCGGCTGCCGGCGATGACGCGAAAGGATTCGCGGAGGTTGTCAGCGACGCTTTCGAAGTCCACTAACCATACTGTGGCACAACCGGACGGAACCGTTGGCCGGCCGCCGCCGGCGCAGGAATGCTACCGGAGTTCCACGGCGCGGCCGGTGGCCGACATCTTCCCCGTCAACTCTTCGCGCACCAGCACGCGCAGCCTGTATTTTCCCGGCGGAGCGTGAAGCGAGAGCGCAATGGTGAGGCCGACTCTGGCGAGAGACGCGTAGCCGGCCTCTGTCAGGGCGGCATCCGCTTTCGCCTCACGGCCGGTCACGAAGTTTCCAGCCCCATCCAGCAGGCCCGCGATCACGGTGAGCTTCTGGGTACGGCGGTCCTCCCGGGTGGCGAATTGCAGGCGTGCGATATCGATCCACGTTTTGACTGCAACCTTGGGTCCGCTCGCGGAGCTTTCGGGTTCCGCGGTAACCCGGGCCGCGATATCGGCCAGTGTCTTATCGCCCGTGAGTAGCGTGTCGGTCTGCTGCTGGCGGGCCATGTCGGCGGGAAGCTCTTTCGGCGGCGCGGTGTAGCCCATGCGGGACTGCACGGCGCCGCGGCGTCCGGCTTTGAGCCGCACCTTGAGGGGATGATACCTGCCGTCATGGGCGACGCTGCCGGCATCGAAACCGAGCACGTAGAGGACCTCCGGCAGTGCGCCCAGTCGGTGGAAACCGGCTGCCAGATCGTTGTTGTTGTGAAAGAATTGGCCTCCGGTGCCGGACGCCAGCACCGCAATGCCATCGTCTTTGGCATTCTCGGCACGCCCCTGGATGGCCATTTCGGTCATGCCTCCGGGGCGCGGATTATCGACCTGCCCGCCGGGCATGATGGGATAAAGGCCCCTGAGATCCAGGGCATTGATGATGACCCCGGTGTGCAGCGCCATGGTGGTGATGGCCTGCAGCGACTGCTCCTCTTCTCCCGTGATAAATCCCGAGGAGGCCAGCAGCACCGCGCGCCGTCCCGGCATCTGGCTCATGGTGGACACAATGGAGGCGATGGAGCGCAGGGTGTAACCGGTATTCGCTTTGGCGATTTCCCAAATGCCGCGGGCTTTCATTCTCACGGCCTGCTCCGCCGCGGAACGGGAAATGCCGCGCACACAGCCCATGAGCTCCGCGATCCGGGCGTCCAGAACGTCGCGGTCGAGATCGTTGCTGATGGCATAGGCTTCGTAGGGGCGGATTTGCGGACAGGTGCGGTCGTCGGAGGATCTGGCGTGCGGCCGCACTTTCTCGATTACGGTTTCGAGTTTGCGCCGGTCGTTCGTGAAGGTCACAGTTTCGGAAAGCGCTGTGGTAAAGACCGCCACTTCGTCTCCCGGCGAGAGGGAACCGGCGACGAACTGCTCCGCGGCGTTTTGGCCGCGCCGCAGGCTTCCGAAATCGCTGTTCAGATCGTCGAGCACGAGGGCGATGAAGCGCCTGAGCGTATCGGGCCTGGCGGGAGCGGCGGCGGTGGAGGAGCGATTGGGGCTTGGTGCGGCAGCGCCGGAGCGTGGAAATGTCTCGACGGAAAAGGCGGTGATTTCCTGCTTCCTGCCGGAATCGAATATCTCAAAATCGTCGCGTGTCAGGCCGCCGACAGCCGCTCCTTTGCGGTCCCGCACCACGACCGGCACTTCCACCAGTTCCACCTGCGTGCGAATGGTGGCGGCCGCCGCCAGGGGCCAGTAAGGGGCTGCGCGCAGGGTCAGTTCATCCGGGCCGATCTGCGTTTGAGCGGCCACAAGAGCGGCGAGAAAGAGTACGGCGCTTTGGCGCGTGGCGATGGACACCGGACTGTATTCTATCCTTTCCGTGGGTTGAGACAGTCCGGTTTCGGACTCACCCCGTCCGATAAAGTCTGTGATGCGGTTGACTTGCGGCCGCGCCTGCGGTATTCTGCCGCCATACTTGAGGGCACTCAGGCACTCACTGCAAGGAGATCAATCACGTGACACTTACGACCGAGCAAGAGCGCGAGTTTTCTCAGCGCGGTTTTTCCCGGCGCAGTTTCGGGCGGCTGGCGGCGATGTTTGCAGCCGGTTCGGCGCTGCCGGTATTCAGCGAGTTTGCGCTCGCCCAGGTGGCTATTGAAGCCCGTAAGCTTCCGCCCGGCGCCGTGAAGATCGATAACAACGAAAACCCTCTGGGACCGTGCAAAGAGGCTCTCGAAGCCATGGCTGCGACGATGCCGCAGGGCGGCCGTTACATGTTTTACCTGCCGGCGGAGATGTCGGAACTGGTGGGCTCGCAGGAGGGGGTCAAGCAGAATTACGTGCAGGTGCACGATGGGTCGAGCGCGCCGCTCTTGCAGGCCGTGCTGTCGTACACATCGCCGCAGAAGGCATTCGTAACGGCCGATCCAGGGTATGAAGCGGGGACGGAGGCGGCCAATTTTCTGGGCGCCAAAACCGTGCGGGTGCCGCTGACCAAAGATTACGCGCACGATGTGCGAAAAATGGCGGCCGTGGAGAACGCGGGACTTATTTACATTTGTAACCCGAACAATCCCACCGGTACGCTGACGAAGAAAGAGGATATCGAGTGGCTGGTTGCGAACAAGCCGGCCGGTTCGATCATTCTCATCGACGAAGCCTATACGCATTTCGCGGGCAAGGAAGAAAACACCTGCGTGCACCTGGTGGCGCAGGACAAAGACGTGATTGTTCTGAGAACCTTCTCTAAGATTTACGGCATGGCGGGGCTGCGCTGCGGCCTGGCGATCGGGCGTCCGGACCTGATCAAGAAAACCCGCGGATTCGGAATCAACTGGAACCCGGTGACGACGGTGATGGGCGCGATGGCGGCGCTCAAATCGAAGACGGTGGTGCCGGAGCGCAAGAGGATCAACGCGGAAATTCGGGATAGCACCATGGCTTTCCTGCGGAAGAAGGGTTTCCCGGTGACTCCTTCGGTATCGAACAATTTCATGGTCGATACGCGAGTGCCGACGCGCCAGGCGATCGCCGCGCTGCGCAAGGAACTGGTCTACGTGGGCCGTCCGTGGCCCAGTTGTCCGACTTCGATCCGGGTCTCGGTGGGGACCAGGGAAGAGATGGACAAGTTCCAGGCGGCGTTCGTCAAGTCGTTCGCGTAGGACACGGAGCCGGCGCTACGCGCGCTGCCAGATGATTTCGCCCGCGACGACCGTCGCTACGGGGCCGCCGCGGAACGTGTGGCCGTCGAAGGGCGAATTGCGGCTGCGCGAGAAGGACTGGTTCAGGTCGTACGTCCATTCCAGACCGGTGCTGAAGATGGTGACATCGCCGGGCGAGCCGGTGGCGAGCGTGCCGCGGCCGAGCCGGAGGATGGAATTCGGCCCGGTGGTGAACAGCTCGATCAGTCTGCCGAGGGAGATGCGGCCGGAGTGCACGAGGCGCTCGAGCCCGAGGCCGAGAGCGGTTTCGAGGCCGATGATGCCGAAGGGGCAGCGCTCGAATTCCTGCATCTTTTCGCTCCCCGGATGCGGCGCGTGATCGGTGGCGATGGCGGAAACGGTGCCGGCGGCGATGGCATCGATGACGGCATCGCAGTCGCATGGCGCGCGCAGCGGAGGCTTCATCTTGTAATTGCTGTCGTAGGGCGGCATGCCCTCGTCGGAGAGCGTGAAGTGGTGCGGCGTGGCTTCGCAGGTGACGGGCAGGCCGCGGCGGCGGGCGTATTCGACCATGGCGACGGCGCGGCGCGTGGAAATGTGGGCCACGTGGTAGCGCGCGCCGGTGAGTTCGGCGAGAAGCAGGTCGCGCGCCACCATGACGTCTTCGCTGGCGGTGGGAATGCCGCGCAGGCCCCAGCGCACGCTGCGGGCGCCCTCGTGCATATCGCCGCCGGCCGAAAGGTTCAGGTCCTCGCAGTGATCGATGATGGGGAGATCGTAGGAACGCGCGAACTCCATAGCCCGGCGCATGACGCGGGAGTTCATGACGGGCAGGCCGTCGTCGGAAATCGCCACGGCCCCGGCGTCCTTCATCGCGCCGATGGCGGCCAGTTCTTCGCCGGCGCTGCCTTTCGTGATCGCGCCGATGGGGAAGACGTTGACGATGGCCTTGCGCCGCGCGCGCTCCACGATGTAGCTGGTCACGGTGGGGCTATCGTTCACCGGCTTGGTGTTGGGCATGCAGCAGATGCTGGTGAAGCCGCCGGCGGCGGCGGCGCGCGATCCGCTCTCGATGGTTTCGGCGTGCTCGAAGCCGGGTTCGCGCAGGTGCACGTGCATGTCAATGAAGCCGGGCGTCACGATCAGGCCGGAGGCGTCGAACACGCGGGCGTGCGGCGATGCCAGGTCCGGGGCCACGCCGGCGACCAGGCCATCCACGATGAGCACGTCGGCAATGCGATCGGTTCCCGAGGCCGGGTCGATCACGCGGCCGTTTTTAATCACCAGCGCCATGTCTATCCGATCACCTTCTCCAGCACCGCCATGCGCACGGCGATGCCGTTTTCCACCTGGTTGAGAATCACGGAGCGCTGAAAATCGGCGACTTCGCTGGAAAGCTCGCGCCCGCGATTGATGGGGCCGGGATGCATGACGATAGCATCGGGCTGCGCCAGGTCCAGGTGTTCGAGGCGCAGGCCGTAGAAGCGGAAGTATTCGCTGGCGGGAAAAGCGGCTTCGTGCTGCCGCTCCAGTTGCACGCGCAGCATCATGATGACATCGGAGCCGCGGATGGCTTCGCGGATATCGGTGGTGAGAGTCACGCCCGGCGCGAGCTGGGCGAGTTCCACAGGCAGCAGCGACGCCGGGCCGCACAAGACAATGCGCGCGCCGAATTTCGAGAGCAGGTGGACGTTGGAGCGCGCAACGCGGCTGTGAGCGATATCGCCGATGATGGCGACGCGGAGGTTTTCCAGGGTGGGGCGGCGGTCGAGAATGGTGCGCGCGTCGAGCAGCGCCTGCGTGGGGTGCTCGTGGGTGCCATCGCCCGCGTTGATGATGGGGGTGGGGAGATGGCGCGCCAGAAAATGCGGTGCTCCGCTGGCGGCGTGGCGCATGACGATGGCGTCCGGCCGCATGGCGGCCAGGGTGTTGAGCGTATCCACCAGCGATTCGCCCTTGGTGACGCTGGAGCCCGAGGCGGTGATGGAAACGGCGTCGGCGCTCAGGCGCTTGGCGGCGATTTCGAAGCTGGTGCGCGTGCGGGTGGACGCTTCGTAGAACAGGTTGACGATCATTTTGCCGCGCAGCGTGTCCAGTTTTTTCAGAGACTGGCTTTGCAGGGGCTGAAAGTCGCGGGCGCGCGTCAAAATGGCTTCGATTTCGGCGCGGTCCAGTTCCTCGATCCCGAGCAGTCCGGCGTTCATGGCGCCTACGCCTCGCTGGCGGCCGCTCTTTCCACGAGGAGCACTTTTTCCATGCCGTCGATCTCCTGGAACTTGACTTCGATGATTTCGATATCGGTGGTCTGGACGACGCGCCCGATGAAGCGCGCTTCGATGGGCAGCTCGCGATGGCCGCGATCGATCAGCACCAGCAGTTGGACGCGCGCGGGCCGGCCGTGATCGAAGAGGGCATCGAGCGCGGCACGGATGGTACGGCCGGTGTAGAGCACATCGTCCATGAGGATGATGTCTTTTCCTTGCACTTCGAAGGGGATCTCCGTGGAATTGACCACGGGTTTGATGTCCACCGTGCTGAGGTCGTCGCGGTAAAGGTTGATATCCAGAATACCGACGGGGATGCTGCGATCCTCGAGGGTCTGAATTTTGGCGGAGAGCCGCTGTGCCAGAGGAACACCGCGGCGGCGGATGCCGATGAAAGCGAGCTTATCGAGGTCCGCGGTTTTTTCGAGGATTTCATGCGCCAGACGAACCAGGGTACGGTCGATTTCCGACGCACTCATGAGTTGAGCCTTCTCTCGCGTCAGGGCCATATTTTGCTTAAGGGTTAGAGTAGCACGGGTGACGCAGGGGAGGCGGATTCCGAGGGACGGAAAGGCGCCGGTATGGCGATCCGGGCCGTCGGGCGTCACCGGTGCAGCACCAGGGAGCGGTTTTCTTTAGCCGACTCGTTCGCGGGGTCGAGTTCCAGGGTGCGGTTGAACTGCTCCAGGGCTTCGGCGAATTTTCCCTGCAGCATGAGGATCACACCGTAATCGTTGTGCGCTTCGGCTACCTGGGGCTCGAGATCGAGGGCTTCGCGATATGCCGCGGCGGCATCGGACCAGCGGTCGGCGCGTTTGAGTTCCGCGGCGTGGGCACACAATGCCGTGGCCAGGCGCTGGCGAACGTTCTGGTCGGAGGGGTCGGCGGCTGCAAGCTGCCGATAGGCGGCGACGGCTTCCGGCAGACGGTCGGCCTTCACGAGCGCGTTGGCCAGATTGAAGCGCGCGCTGGCCATCTCGGGGCGCAGGCGCAGCGTTGCCTGATACTCGGCGATGGCATCGGCGGTGCGGCCGATGGCCGCCAGCGCAAGACCCAGCATGTTGTGCCATTCGGGGCGCGACGGGTCCTCGGTGACGGCCTCGTTCAGCTCCGCGAGCGCGGGCACATCTTGCAGGCGCGAAAGCAGGATCGCGCCCAGGTTGGCGTGGGCCTCGGCATCGTGCGGGTCCTTTTCAAGGTGGTGCCGCACCACGGCCTCCTGCAATTCGCGGCGCCGGTCGCCTTCGCCGCGCGGCAGCATCTGCAGCCAGAGGTGCGCCATCTCATCGGTGGACTGATTGCCGCCCAGCACGCGCTTGGGCGGCGAGTTGGGATTGCGAATGTTATCCGCCGAATTGTCGTAGTGGTAGCGCATGGAAATCACGGAGCCCTGGGGCAGAAAAACCGGCTGGCGATAATCGTAGACGGCCTGCCAGTTGGGGTCCCAATCGGGAATGCGGATCAGCCAGCGCCGAGAGCCATCGGGCAGGGTGGCGTAGGCTTCGAGCAGTTTACCGAGATAGTGCGCGTGCGGGTAGACGGCCAGGATATCGACGTCCATGGGCAGACGAAAATCGTCGGAGACAAGAAAATCGCGGTCGCCGGCGGGGATATCGAGTGCCGCATCGTTTTCCATCTGGACCAGCAGCGGAAAATGGGTCTGCGGTCGGTCGGTGAAATAGAGGCCGAGCGTGGGGCGGACCTCTTCGGACCTGCCGGAAGGGTGAAAATGCGTGTTGAGAACGAGCTGGTCGTGGGGATCGAGCCGCCAGGCGTAGCCGTCGGGCTCGACATGCGGCAGGCTGCCAGGCTTCCAGAAGAGGAAGTGGCCGTCGGGATCGAAGGGATTGCGGAAGAGGGCGAGGTCCATGCCGGGGAAGCCGGCGCGGTCGGCGGAAGCCATGCGATCGATGAGCAGATTGGCGTGATGCACGAGCTTGCGGTCGCCCGGCTTGATTTCGATGGCGCGCACCCAGCGGACCTGCTTCACATCGGGGACGAAAACGAAGTTCCAATAGACGTCGGGGCCGCTGGCGGGGACGGAGAAGGAGGTCGGTGCTTCGAGGACGAGATCGGGCGTGCCGAGCTGCCAGCCCTCGGTGAAATGAGGCGCGGGCGGGGCTTCGGAAGGCGGGCCTTCGGGCGCCCCGGCGGCGACCCAGTCGGCAATCTCGCGAATCTGCGCATCGGTCAGGCGGCGCTCGCCTGCGAAATCGCCGTAGCCCTGTTCGGGCAGCCAGGGAGGCATGTAGCGGCTGTGCGTGACGGCGGCGATCTGGGCGGCGCGCTTGTGCACGTCCTGGAAGGTCAACAGCGAGAAGGGGCCGGTTTCGCCAGGGCGATGGCAGGGGGAGCAGTTCCGGTAAACGATGGGCGCGATATCTTTGTTGAACGTGAGGGCCTGGGCGCTGAGGGAGAGCACTCCGGCAAGCATGGCAGTGCCTACTCGCTTCATACTTTAGTTATATCGTGAGGCCCGAGATCGTCCACAACATTCCACCCCGTGCCGTGTTTGCACCCTCAATGAGAGTCGTGTGGGGAATAGCAGGGCTCGCACTGTGCTTCTGCCTGACGGCATCGGCGCAAATGTGCGCGCCCTTGCCTCTATCGGCGAACGGGCAGGTCACCGGGGCGCTCGCCGCCTCCAGTTGCAGTCTCTCCGACGGCACATCTTACGACGCGTATCGGCTGGTGCTGCCGGTGCGCGGGCAGATGCAGATTGCTCTCGCGCCTCCAGCGGATGGCTCGGCGCCGGTCCAGACGGCGATTCTCGAAGGACCTGCCGGGGTGCAACTGGGCAGCGGCGCGAACATTCAGATGCCCGTCGAGGCTGGTACCTATACCGTGCTGGTGAACGGCGCGGCGGCCGCGTACACGCTGCAGACTGCCTTCACGGCGGAGCCCGGAATGCTGTGCGCGAATTTCGCTTCGCTCGGGCTGAGCCAGACGGTCAACGGAACTCTGGGCGCCTCCGGCTGCGCGACGCCCGATGGCACTCCGTACGAAGGCTACCTGGTGAACACGCTCGGTTCGGGCTCGCTGACCGCGACGGTTTCCACGACGGCGTTCACGCCGCTGGTGATGGTGCGGGACACAGACGGCGCGCTGCTCGGCTCGGGCGCTGGAAGCGTGACGGTGGCGGTGGATAGCGGCAGCTCCTACGAAGTGGTGGTGGCGACTTCGGACACCAGCGGCGCTTATCAGCTCATGACTGCGTTTCGGGCGGCCGCGGGAGAGACCTGTCTGGCGGCCGCTGCGTTCAACGGGCAGGGGAACGACCAGAACGCCATCACGCCTTCGAGCTGCTCGATGATCATCGACGATAGCGGCGACCTGGCGTACTACAGTTTCTACACGCTGAACGTGTCCGCGGCCGGCATGGCCGATATCGCGGCCAACAGCACGGATTTCGCTCCTACGCTGTATCTGCTGGACGCGGGCGGCAATCAACTCGCGCTGGATTCGGGTGGCGGAGGGGCGGCTTCGAGTTCCGAAATCCGCATGCAACTCAACCCTGGAACCTACATGGTGCAGGTGTTCAGCAACTACACTTCGGGCGGGAATTATTCGCTGACCTACAACTTTACAGCGGGCGCGCCGGCGCCGTGTACCACCGCGCAACTGACGGTGGGGACCACCGCGGCGGGGAACCTTGGACCTGCAAGCTGCCGCGGGATTCTCGGGTTGGGCGACATCTACACGCTCACGCTGCCGGCATCCGGGACCCTGACGCTCGACGTGCTGACGGGCGCTTTCGACGCCCAGGTGGCGCTGCGCGACACCAAAGACAACCTGATCGTACTCAATCAGGATTTGGAAGGGCTGGGCGATGCGCACCTGGCGGCGGCCCTGCCCGCGGGCTCGTACACGGTGGCCGCGGCATCGATTTCGGGCGCCGGCGCCTATCAGCTCACCAGCGCTTTCACGGCAGCCGCGATTCCGCCATGCACGTTTGCGCAGCCGCTGGCGCTCAACGGCGGATACATTCAGAACCTGGGCGCGGGCGCCTGCACCGGCGCCAACGGCTATCCCGTGGACCTCTACCAGTTCACACTGCCGGCCGATGGCACGATCGCGGGGATCATGACGTCGAGCGAACTGGATGGCTACCTCACGCTGCTCGATTCCAGCGGGAATGTCCTGCGCAGCGACGATAACAGCTACGCCGACGGCGACCCGATGATCGTGCAGTTCCTCAAAGCCGGGACGTACCAGTTGGCGGCGCGCGGAGCATCGAGCACAGTGGGCGGATTGTACGAGGTGAGCCTGCTCAGTTCGCAAGGCCCGCGGCCGGTGTTTTGCAATCCGGTGGGAACGCTGGCGATGGGCGCCTCGATTTCCGGCAACCTCGGCTTCACCGGCTGCCAGTATGTCGACGGCACTTTCGCCGATGTATACCAGGTGACGCTGGCGCAGGCGACGGAGATCGACCTGCGGATGAACTCGGACGATTTCGACGCGTTTCTGGTGCTCGAAGACGCCAAAGGCAACGTGGTGGCGACCGACGACGATAGCGGCGGCGGCACCAATTCGGAGATCGACATGAATCTGCCCGCGGGTTCGTACTTCGTGTACGCAAAACCGTTCGCGAATTACTATTCGGTGGGTGCGTATACGGTTTCGCTGGCGCAGGTGCAATCGCAAAACCAGTAAGAGAATCGCCGCGGCTCGGCGCATGACAATCGTCATCTTCACATCCTGACAATATCCACTACCGGCCCGGCGGCGGCTGAGGCAGGATTGGGTCAGGAGTCAACAATGCCAGTCGCCGAATTACACTTCGTGAGCAAGAATTACGGCCCCGTGGTGGCGCTGCGCGGCATCGATCTCACAATCGAGCCGGGCGAAATCGTAGCGCTGCTGGGGCCGAACGGGGCCGGAAAAACCACCGCGGTGCGCATTCTGCTGGGGCTGACCGAGCCTTCCAGCGGACGCGCCACGGTGTTCGGCCATCATCCGCGGAGCCTGGAGGCGCGCATCCGCCGGGGCGCCATGCTGCAGGTCGCCAAAGTGCCGGAAACGGTGCGGGTGCGCGAGCACATTGAACTGTTTTCCGCCTACTACCCCAAGCCGCTGCCGGTGGCGCAGACGATCGAAGCCGCGGGGCTCATCGGCCTGGAAAAGCGCCTCTTCGGCGAGCTTTCGGGTGGGCAGAAGCAGCGCGTGCTGTTCGCTCTCGCCGTGTGCGGCAATCCCGAGCTGCTGTTTCTCGACGAACCGACCGTAGGGCTCGACGTGGAAGCGCGGCGCGGGCTGTGGCGGCGCATCCGGGAGTTCGCCGCGCGCGGAGGGAGCGTGCTGCTGACCACTCACTATCTTGAAGAGGCCGATGCCCTCGCCCACCGTATCGCGGTCATCGCCCAGGGACGCATCGCGGCCCAGGGCACGCCCGCGGAAATCAAGCAGCGCGGCTCGTCCGCGGACCTGGAAGATGCCTTTTTGGCCATTATGGGTGAATCGGAAAGATCGCTGGAGGAGGTTCTCTAATGTCTCGCATCTATTTTCTGGAAGCCAAAACCGAATTTCTGAAGCTCGTGCGTATGCGGGCGTATGTGGTGTTCACGATTCTGTTCCCGCTGATGTTCTATTGTTTCTTTGGGCTGGCGATGGGGACGCAGACGGCGGGCTTCCACCTGCCGCCGATGGCGCGCTACCTGCTGGCCACTTACGGGGCATTCGCCGTGATGGGGGTGACGCTGTATGCGTTCGGCGTGGGTGTGGCGGTGGAGCGCGGGCTCGGCTGGCTGCAGGTCAAGCGCGCCAGCCCGATGCCGCGAGGCGCGTACTTCTTCGCGAAATTCGCGGTCTCGCTGGCATTCAGCGGCATCGTGGTGGCGCTCCTGTTCGGGTTGGGCGCGGCATTCGGCGGGGTGCGGATGCCCGCGGCGCAATGGCTCGGGCTGTACGGCACACTGCTGGCCGGGAGCGCTCCGTTCTGCGCGCTGGGGCTGATTATCGGTTCGCTCGCCGGGCCGAACTCGGCCAGCGCCACGGTGAATCTCATTTACATGCCGATGTCCATTTGCAGCGGGTTGTGGATGCCTCTGCCGTTCCTGCCGCACGCGCTGCAGAGGGTGGCGCCGTTGCTGCCCGCCTACCATTTCGCGCAGCTTGCGCTGGGCGTTCTGCACGCACCCACGCAGGGTCAGGCTTTCGATCATTTGCAGGCGCTGGCCGGCTTCACCTGCCTCTTTGCCGGCATTGCCTGGTTTGCGAACGCGCGCGAAAGCGAGAAGATGTACGGGTAGGGACGCCATGCGCATTCTGCCAAAGGACCAGGACTGGACCCCCTATGCCTGGCTCTTCTATTTTCTGTTTCCAATCGCGCAGCAGTTCGTCATTCCGACGACGCCCTGGGAGCGGGCCGCCACGGTGGCGGTTACTCTCGTTTCGATACCCGTCTACTTCGCCGGCTACTGGCTGCGCGGACGCCGCGTGCTCTGGGTCATCGGGTGGTTCGTGGTGGCGGGCAGCGTGATGGGCTCGACGAATCCGGGCGCGTCGGTATTCTTTGTCTATGGAGCGAGCTTTCTGGGGAAGGCTTTCCCGCAGCGCACGGCGCTCGAATGGCTGGCCGGGCTCTGCGGGCTGATCGGGCTGGAGGCGTGGCTCTTCCGCTGGATGCCGGAGATGTGGATTCCGGCGCTTGTCTTTACGCTGCTGATCGGGTCGGTGGTGATCCAGCAGTTTCATCGCCGGCGGCTCGACCGCCAGCTTCTGCGCGCGCAGGAGGAAGTCGAGCGGCTGGCCAAAGTAGCGGAGCGGGAGCGCATCGCGCGCGATCTGCACGACCTGCTGGGGCACACGCTCTCGGTCATCATTTTGAAGAGCGAACTGGCCAGCCGGCTGGCGGCCACAGACACACCGCGCGCGATCGAAGAGATCCGCGACGTGGAGCGGGTCTCGCGCGACGCGTTGTCGCAGGTCCGCGCCGCGGTGCGCGGGTACCGTTCGACGGGGATCGTGGGCGAATTCCGCCAAGCGCAGGAAGCCCTGGAAACCGCGGGCATTCAGGTGGAAAGCGAACTCGGGACTCCGGCCCTGACGGCGGCGCAGGAAAACGTCTTCGCGCTGGCGCTGCGCGAAGCCGTGACCAACGTGGTGCGGCACGCGCAGGCCACGGTCTGCCGGCTATCGCTGCGCCAGAGCGGTTCCTGGTGCGAACTGGAGGTTGCCGACAACGGACGCGGCGGCATCCGCGAGGAAGGCAGCGGGCTGCGCGGCATGCGCGAGCGAGTGGAAGCGCTGGGCGGCGCCATCGAGCGGGTCACCTCTTCGGGCACGCTGCTGCGCATCCGGGTGCCGCTATGAGCATCCGGGTGGCGATTGCCGAAGATCAGGCCATGGTGCGGGGAGCGCTTGCGGCGCTGCTCGGAACCGAAGGCGATATCGAAGTCGTGGCGCAGGCGGCGAACGGGAAGGAGGCGCTCGATTCCGTTCTGGGCACGCTGCCCGATATTCTGCTCACCGATATCGAAATGCCTGAGCTGACGGGGCTGGATCTGGCCGGTGAAATTCAGCGGCGCAAACTGCCGGTGCGGGTCGTGATCGTGACGACGTTCGCGCGCGCGGGATACTTGCGGCGCGCGCTGGCTGCCGGGGTGAGCGGGTATCTTCTCAAGGATGCGCCGGCGGCGGCGCTGGCGGACGCCATCCGCCGCATCCGTGCGGGGGCGCGGGTGATCGACCCCGAACTGGCTGCCGAGGCGTGGACCGATCCCGACCCGCTAACGGATCGCGAGCGGCAGGTGCTGCGACACGCGGGAGAAGGGCTCGCCAGCGCCGAAATCGCTGTGCTGCTGAACCTTTCAGAAGGCACGGTGCGGAATTATCTTTCCGAGGCCATTAGCAAACTGGGCGCCAACAATCGCACCGACGCGGCGAGAATCGCGCGGCAGAAGGGATGGCTGTAGAATGCAAGGGCGCACCTCATTTTGGTGTGCGAATTCGTGGTCTTTTTCACCCTGGCCGTTCGTTTGCACACACTTCGTGTCGGAGGGAAGAGTTCATGAAAGTCACCGCTTTTTTACTCTGCGTGCTGACGCCTCTTTTTTCGCAGGTATCGAACCCGACGCAGCAGTCGCAGCCGGCGCTTGGTCCGGAGCAGACGGGACAGCCAATGCCGATATTCCGCGTGCAGGTTGTTTCCCGTACGGTCAAAGCGGTGAACTACCACCACAGGGAGGGCACCACCCATATCGGTTTCCGCGGCACGGAGCTGATGCCCGCGGCGAGGGGAGACGCAAGCGTTTCCAGCGAAATGGGATCGACCAAGATCGAGACCAGCCTCAATCATATGGGCCCGGCCAGCCAGTTCGGCCCGGAATACATGACCTACGTTCTGTGGGGGATCACGCCCGAAGGCCGGGCGGTGAATCTGGGGGAAGTGGTTCTGGAAGGCGACCATGCAAAGCTGCTTTCGACCACCGACCTGCAGACGTTTGGACTCATCGTAACCGCCGAGCCCTACTTCGCGGTTACACAGCCGAGCGACGTCGTGGTGGCGGAGAACTTCGTGCGCAGCGATACCTCGGGCACGATCGAGACCGTGGATGCCAAATACGAGCTGCTGCAGCGCGGGCAATACGTCTATAATCGCGGCGCCTACAGCCCGATCCGCATCAATCCGAAGGGTCCGCTGCAGCTTGCCGAAGCGCAGAACGCGGTGGAGATTGCGAAGCTCGCGGGCGCCGACAAGTACGCAGCCGATACGTTCCAGAAGGCCAGGCTGGATCTGCAGAACGCGGAGGCTTTCCTGAACGGCTCGCGCAACCGGAAGGAGTCGGAGACGGATGCGCGCGAGGCGGCCCAGATGGCGGAGGACGCCCGCATCATCACCGTGCGCAAGATCCGCGCCGACGAACTGGCCGCTGAGCGCGCCGCAGCCGCCAGGCGGGAGGCCGACGCGCAGGCCAAGGCCGAGCGGGAAGCGCAGGAAGCCGCGACGCAGTTGAAGGCTCGTCAGGAAGCCGATGCCGCGCGGCAGGCGGCCGAACTGGCCCGCCAGCAGGCGCTGGAAGCGAAGGCCGAAGCGGATGCGGCGGCGAAGAAGGCGGAGGACGAAAAGGCCGCCGCGGATGCCGCCAAGGCCGCTGCCCTGGCCCAGCAGCAGGCGCTGCAGGCCGAAGCCAACCGCGCCAACCTGGCCGCCCAGCAAGCCGAAGCCGATAAGACCGCTTTGCGCGAGCGCCTGCGCCAGCAGCTCAACACGATTCTGGAAACCCGCGAAACGCAGCGCGGTCTGATCGTTAACATCAACGATGTGCTCTTCGACTTCGACCGCTTCACACTCAAACCGGGCGCGCGCGAAAAGCTGGCCAAGGTGGCGGGCATCCTGCTCGCGTATCCCGGCCTAAACGTACAGCTCGAAGGCCACACCGACAGCGTCGGCACCGACAGTTATAATCTGCTGCTGTCGCAGCAGCGCGCCGATGCCGTCCGCGATTATCTGATCAGCCAGGGGGTTCCGGCGGAGACGGTGACGGCGACCGGTCTGGGAAAGGCCGATCCGGTAGCCGATAACTCGAGCGCGGCCGGCCGGCAGCAGAACCGCCGGGTCGATATGATTGTTTCCGGCAAAGCCATCGGCATCGACATGACGCCGCCGCCTTCCACGGGCACGGCAACCGTGCCGCCGATCGGGCACTGAGCGGCAGAGCGGCCGGCGCGGCTATTCGGACTTCGAGTAGTAGTAGGTGTACTTGCTGTAGAGTTCCGAGGCGCGGGCGCCGTTGGCGACGATTCCCAGCACGTTGTTCTCGCACAGCGACTGCATGGCGCGCTGGACGTTATCGAAAGTTGTGGAACCGATCTTGACGACCAGCACGGTGCCGTCCGCCATAGTGGCCAGCAGATTGGCGTCGGCCGAGAACAACAGAGGCGGGGTATCGAAAATCGCCCAACTGAAGGACCGAGGCAGTTCCTCGAACAGCACCTTGGCCTGCCGCATGTTGAGCAGTTCGAGAGGGTTCTTAACGGGCGATCCGGCCGGCAGCAGGTAAAGGTTCATTCCTTCGACGTGGCGCAGGGCCTCGGCGAAAGTGCACTGGCCGGTCAGGTAATCGCTCAACCCGGGTGCGCGATTGACCTGAAACAGGTTGTGAATGATGGGCCGGCGCAGGTCGAAATCGCCCAGCAATACCGAGCTTTCCGTGAGGTGGGCCTGGGCCAGCGCCAGGTTGACGGCGGTGAAGGTCTTGCCTTCGGCCGGCGACGGGCTGGTCACCACAATGGTGTGAAGCGGCTGGAGCGTCTGCAGGTGGTTGAGCCGGGTGCGCAGCGTGCGGAACTCCTCGGCCGGAGTCTCGTGGGAATTATTGAGATCCAGGAGATGGGATTCGGGCGCAGGCTGGAACGGCACGAGCGAGACCTCGTCCAGGAGCGCCGGTTGGATGTTCAGGCGCACAGGAGCCACGACGGCCGTTCCCCCGCTGGGATACTCGGGCGGGTGCGGCAGTTCCTCTGTGCGGTACGGCTCCCCGCCGTGCAGAGGCGCCGTCAGCGGCGGGTCCTCCGGTAGCGCGCTTTTCTCCGCCCGGCGCAAGGCATCATGAACTCGGCTCATTATTCCTCCGTTTTAACTTCTGCCGAAAAAGTGATAGTACAGAGCGCCGCTCATCGCAATGGTGCCTATGATGAAGACGCTCGACCACGCCAGCCAGAACAGACGCCGCTTACGGCGCACCAGCAGGGCGTTCTCCAACAGTGGGATACTGCTCAGCACGGGGAGATTGGTATAAGCGCGCACGTCCTTCAGGTTCTTGAGCGACGTGTTCTTCATCTCCTTGACGCCGGCCAGCATGACACCCACCATGAGGCCCAGGGCGGTGCCGGCGGCGATCCAGACGGGCCGCTTGGGCTCGATGGACTGATCCGGCAGCGAGGGCGGATCCAGCAGTTCCAGGGTTTCGCCGTACTTGTGCTCTTCCAGGCTCTGGGCGGTTTCGGAAACCTGCTGGCGCTTCACCATTTCGTCATATTGCTGCTTGGCGAGGGCGTAATCGCCCTGCAGCGCGGCATACTGCTGCTCGTTGAGCGGGCTGGCTTCTATGCGCGACTGGTAATCGGCAATGCGGCGGTTGAGCTCGGCCTGCTGGTTCGTGCGGCTGTTGATCTCGGCGGCGGTACTGGCGATGTTGGTTTTAACGACTTCGATATCGTTCTTGGTCTGCTCAATGCGGGCCTGCACGGCGGGATTGGCAACGTGCACCGGAGCGGAACTGGAGGCCGCTTGCGCCTGCATTTGCAACTGCTGCGCCGCCTCATCCTTTTCGGCGGCTTCCTTTTGCTGTTTCAGATTATCGATCCGGGCCTTTTCAGCGATGACCTGGGGCAGCGTGTCTTTCCAGATCTTGCGCATCTGCGAGAGATCCGACTCGGCGGCGGAGAGCTCCTTTTCGATTTCGAGAAGGTGCTGGTTCTTCACCGAAGCGGGGCTGCCGACCCCGGGCATCACCAGATCTTCCCCGTGGGTGGAGTAGAAGGTAAGGTCTTCCTGGAGACCGTGGAGCTGGGTTTCGAGCAGCATTTTGTTGCTGACGGCTCGGCTCAGGGCTTCGGAAACGGTGCCCGCTTCCTGCTGCAGGCTGTTCATCATCTGGGCGTTGGTGGAGGCCTGTTCGGGGAGCCGGCCCTGGTTCTCGGCACGGAACTGAGTGAGCTTGGCGCTGGCGGCGTCGAGTTGTTCCTTGGCGGTTTTCATCTGGTCGTCGAGAAAGTCGGTAGTCATCTTTGCCGAATTGCGCAGGGAGATGTTGGTCTGCTCTTCGAACTTGTTGACCAGTTCACGAACCACAGCCTGGGCTTTATAGCGGTCGGTATAGTCGAACGAAATGAAGAACGCGGAAGCCAGTTTCTTGTCGGTAGTCTGGGCGCCGGGGAGGAGCACGGGTTCAATGCGGATGTACTTGTTGCGCATGTCCTGAATAATGTCCTCGGTGGGCCGCGTTTGCCGATCCTTGGGATACAGGTTCAGGGAGGGGCGCATGATGAGTTCGGTCAGGCTGGAACGGCTCAGGATTTCCTGCTTCATCTGTTCCAGGCGCTCGCCCATTTGCTGGGTGATTTCGCTGGGGACCAGGCGTTCGGAAACCTGCTGCGGGGTGATGCGCATGACCGCCTGCGACTCGTAGGTATCCGGCCAGACAAACGCCACCACGACCGACAGCACCAGCCCGGCAAACATCGGACCGATGATCCAGGAGCGGTGACGGCGGATCATGTCGATGTAATCTTCAATGTCCGGCGGACGCCGCGAGACGGTTACGTAATTCATCGGTGAGCCCATAATGCTTTGCCTTCCTGAGGTAAAATTCCCGATCTTGAGATTCCGCCGGTCTTAATCCACGTAAATGGCGTCGCCCGGTTTGAGATAGATGTTCTGCTTCAGGTTCTTGCCTTTTTCGACCTGGTTGTAGTTGAACAGGTCGGTCGAGCCGTCGGCGTGCTGGATACGGATCTTCTTTTTATTGGCAAAATCGCGGAACCCGCCGGCTTCCACCAGGGCCTGCATCACCGTGGTAGGCACCACCAGAACGAATTTACCGGGGCGGTTCACTTCGCCGTTAATGAAATAGTGCTTGCTGTTGACCTGCATCACCACCACGCTGACGTGCGGCGGGATCTGCATGTACTCCTTCAGGAGGCGGTCCGCCACGTCTTTTTGGAGCTGTTCGGGAGTTTTACCGGCGGCCTGGAATTCGCCGAGCAGAGGCAGGGTAATCTTGCCGTCGGGACGCACCATTTCGCCTTGCGGGATGCTGAATTCCTTATCTTCAAATACTATGATTGCGAGAACATCCTCAGCGCCGATTTCATAAGTTTTCGTATCGATGCCCATACCGCCGGCCGGCTTGGCTCCCGCAACACCCACGGCTGAGGCCGCGGCGAGTTTCTGCGGATCGGTGGTATCGGCGGCCGGAGGGGAAACCGCGCCCACGGGAATGAGAGGTGAAATCTGGGAAGGCGCGGCGTCGTGTTTTTCGGTGGCAGGGGCGCCACTGGTCGTGGTATCGGATTTTTTGTCGTTCCCGGGAGGCTGCTGCTGCTGCGCGGACACCTGCGAACCCGCGTTGGACCTCGGCTCATCCCCTATGCAGAGGAGAGGGACCGCCGCCAGCAGAGCGGTCAGAATCGCCGTTCTCGTCATTTTCCTCTGGACCTCATTGGCCTGCCAGGCCAGGGCGCGCCACGCGCGTCTTGTTCATTGTACTGCATTCTCAGAAAGAACCATGCGCGTTGGTTCCAGGACTACTAACGAACTGATGTCGAAACGTACATGCGTCCGGACCGAGGTGGTCTGCTGGAAAGCCGCCCGCTGGGGCGGCTGGAGAATCACACCTGTATGACGGGCGGATACACTTCCGCATAGTGTGGTTCTCCCAAAAATCGGAGCTATTTTTCGCGTCGGCTTGTAACTGATAGAAAAATCGACTACTCTGGTCTTAGAATCAGGAGTTTGCCGCGGCCATAAACGTGCCTTACGGGCTGAGGAAAATTGTCTCGATAGCAGGTTGACGGCGGCTTGCGCATGTTTCAGGAACTCAAGTTCCAGTTGTCTACGGCGATCTTAACGATCCTCACACTAGCCGCAAGTGTAGCTGCCGTCATTAACTTTCAACAGGTACACAAGTTCCGGCTGCATGAAGACGGCGTGATCTGGGTCGATCGCGCGGGCGGCGTGCAGGCGCTGGAAGCGCCGGAATCCAGTTCGGCCTTCAAGGCGGGTGTTCGCCAGGGCGACTTTCTCAGGAGCATCAACGAGCTGCCGGTGCGCAAAGCGGTGGATGTGGCCAAGATTCTGGCCGGCATGCCCGCCTACCTGAGCAAGCCGACGTACGATGTGGTCCGCCGCGGCATTGAGGTGCAGATCAATAACGTGATCGTGGCTGAGGCGCAGCCGGATCGCGCCAAGGCATACCAGTGCCTGGTGGGGATCGCCTACCTGGTGATCGGACTGTTCGTCTATTTCCGGCGGGGCAGCGCGCAGAAGGCTCTGCACTTTTATATCCTCTGCCTGACCAGCTTTGTCTTCTTTACCTTCCACTTCACCGGACACCTGGATGCATTCGACAAGGTGATTTATTTCGGCAACGTGGGGGCGGGGCTGCTGGCGCCGGCGCTGTTCCTGCACTTCTGTCTCACGTTTCCCGAGCCCGTGCCCTGGTTCCGCACCCGCACCCGCATCGCGCTGGTGTACGTCCTTCCGGGGCTTCTGTTTGTGGCGTACCTGGGGTTTGCGTCCGGCTCCCTGAAGATTGGGATTCCGCTCGGGGAGCTGAGCTGGATGCTGGACCGCATCTGGACGGCTTTCGCCACCGTGCCGTACCTGATCGGAGCGCTGGCGCTGAGCGTGGAATACAAGCGGGCTGAGGACACGATCGTGCGGCAGCAGCTCAAGTGGCTGCGCAACGGCACGATCTGCGGCATGCTGCCGTTCGCGGTCCTCTACGTGCTGCCTTACGTGATGGGGGCGCTGCCGGGAGAATACCTGAAGCTTTCGGTGATTTCGGTGGTCCTGATTCCCCTGACCCTGGCATACGCCATCGTGCGCTACCGGCTGATGGACGTGGACATCCTGTTCCGCCGCGGATATGCGTACACGCTGGCGACGGTTTGCGTGCTGGCGGCATTTTACGGGGTGGTCCTTTCAGCGGGCAGCATGGTCCACGTGTATTTCCGCGACCTGGGTAACGTGGAACTCATCAGCGTGATGCTGATTGCGAGCTTTCTGTTCCAGCCCATCTGCAACTGGATTCAGGAGCGGCTGGACAAGTATTTCTACCAGGATCGCTACGATTACCGCCGCACGCTGGTGGAATTCGCGCGCGAATTGAGCGCCGAGACCGACCTGGACACGATGCTGGCATCGGCCGGCGACCGGCTGCTGAAGACGTTGTACATCAAGCACCTGGCCTTTTTCCTGGCGGAAGATCCGGCCGCCCCCGACAAATTTCATCTGAAGAAGGCCATGGGTTCGAACCCGCGATTGAGCGCGGCGCACTACGACGAACTGGACCTCAGTTTTCTGAACTGGGACCTGCCGGAGGGCTATCTGTTCTTCGAGCGTACGCGCCATCAGCTCGATGCGGTATCGCGCGCCTGGCCGGTCAGCGTGCGCCGCACCATCGGCGAACTCGACCTCACCTACTATCTGCCGTGCACGGTGCGCGGCCGCACGATCGCCTACATGGGGATCAGCCGCACGCAGGATGGCGACTACCTTTCCAGCGTGGATGTGGAACTGTTGGTTACGCTGGCCGGGTACGTGGGAATCGCTATTGAAAACGCCTCGCTCTACCGCTCTCTGCAGCGCAAGGTGGAACAGTACGAGAGGCTGAAGGAATTCAGCGAGAACATCGTCGAATCGATCAACGTGGGGATTCTGGCGGCGGACCTGGAAGACCGGGTGGAAAGCTGGAATACGCAGATCGAGCAGCTCAGCGGCGTGCCTCGGGACCGCGCGCTGGGGCGGCGGCTGAGCGAGCTGTTCCCGGCGGACCTGTGCGAGCAGTTCAACCGGGTGCGCGGGGAGACCGGCATCCACCATATCTACAAATTCGTGCTCAAGCCGCTGCCCAACGGCAACGGGAATGGCAACGGCAACGGTAACGGAAACGGAGTGCCGGCGCATTTCCGCGAAGCCACGCTGAACATTGCGATCGCGCCCCTGGTTTCGAAGAACCAGGAGCAGATCGGGCGCCTGGTGATCTTCGACGACGTCACCGACCGCGCCGAACTCGAGCAGCGGCTGGTGCAGGCCGATAAGCTGAGCAGCATCGGGCTGCTGGCGGCGGGCGTGGCCCACGAAGTCAACACGCCTCTGGCGGTGATTTCGACTTACGCCCAGATGCTGGCCAAGCAGGTGGCTGAAGATTCGCAGAAATCGCTGATCCTCGATAAAATCGCCAAGCAGACCTTCCGCGCAAGCGAGATTGTCAATTCGCTCCTGAATTTCTCCCGCACGTCGAGCACGAGTTTTGGCGACGTGCAGATCAACCGCGTGGTGCAGGAGACGCTTTCGCTGCTGGAGCACCAGTTGCAAAAGGCGGGGATTCAGCTCAAGACGGAGATGCAGAGCGATCTGCCGGCGGTGAGCGGCAACGCCGGCAAACTGCAGCAGGTGTTTTTGAACCTCTTTCTCAATGCGCGCGACGCCATGACGGGCGGGGGCACGCTGGAAGTGCGCACCTGGGGGGATGCCGCGGGTGTCCGTATCGAGGTGGCGGACAGCGGCGCGGGGATTGCGCCGGAGCATCTGCATCGCATTTACGATCCGTTCTTTACCACCAAGGCGGCGCGCAAGGGCACCGGGCTGGGGCTCAGCGTGACGTACGGCATCATTCAGGAGCATAATGGATCTATTGAAGTGTCCAACCGGCCCAGCGGCGGCGCCCGCTTTCGCATCGAGCTTCCGGCGTCGGCTTCCGCCGCGGCGAGAAAGCAGCCGGTGAACGCCGCCTGACATGAGCTCGCCGCAAACGACCAACCCCGAAATCAAGGGCAAAGTGCTGGTAGTCGACGATGAGTCGGATATCCGGGAAAGCCTGGAATTGCTGCTCGCGAGCGAAGGCTACGCGGTCGAACTGGCTCAGAACGCGGGCGAAGGCCTGCAGAAAATGGAGAGCCAGCCCTACGACCTGGTGCTGCTCGACCTGATGATGCCCGATCGCTCGGGCATGGAAGTGCTGCAGGAAGTCCGCGCGCGCGACCAGGAGACCCCGATTTTCATGATCACCGCCTACGGCTCGGTGGAAGCGGCGGTGCAGGCGCTGAAATACGGCGCCAGCGACTACTTCTCCAAGCCGTGGGACAACGAGAAGCTGCTGATCGAGATCGACCGCATGATCGCGCGGCGGCGTCTCGAGTACGAAAACAAGCACCTCAAGCGCGCCCTCAAGCAGCGCTACAGTTTCCCCAATATCATTGGAAAAAGCGAGCGCATGGTGCGGATGCTGGACCTGGTGGGTCAGGTGGCGTCGAGCCGCTCGACGATTTTGATCACCGGCGAAACCGGCACCGGCAAGGAACTGGTGGCCAAAGCGATCCACGCCAATTCGCCGCGCGCCGAGCAGATGTTCGTGGCGGTCAACAGCGGGTCGCTGCCGCCGGAATTGCTGGAATCCACGCTTTTCGGCCACGTGAAGGGTGCGTTCACCAGTGCCATTCAATCCAAGAAAGGCTACTTCGAAGTAGCCGATCACGGCACAATCTTTTTCGACGAGATCGGAACCATTGGCCCGGAGACGCAGATCAAGCTGCTGCGCGTGATTCAGGAAAAGGAGTTCACGCCGGTGGGTGCGACCGACCCCATCCGCGTGGATGTGCGGATTCTGGCGGCTACCAATGCGGATCTCTACCAACTCGTCAAGGAAGGCAAATTCCGCGAGGACCTGTACTACCGGCTGAACGTGATTAATATCGCGCTGCCCGCTCTGCGCGATCGCAAGGAAGACATTCCGCTGCTGGTCGAGCACTTCTTCACCTACTACTGCCGCGAAAACAATAAGTATCTGGACAACGGCGGGCGCTCGGTTCTGCGCTTCCATCAGGATGCCATGCAGGTGCTGATGGAACACGCCTGGCCCGGCAATGTGCGAGAGTTGGAAAATGTCGTGGAGCGCGCGGTGGTGCTGGCGTCGGACACCACGGTGCCGCTTGACGTGCTTCCGGATACCCTCCTGCAGGCCAACGGCGTGCGGTTAAACCGCGGCGAAGGCGCGCCGCTGCCGCCCGATGCCTCGCTATTCGAGATTGTCAACGATTACGAGCGCCGCATCATCATGGAGCGCCTGGAGCAGTGCAGTTGGAGCCAGACGGAAGCAGCCGAGAGCCTGCACGTGCCGCTGTCGACGCTGAACCAGAAGATCAAGCGGCTGGATATCAAGATCCGCAAAAAGAGCGAGGGTTGAGCACAAGGGCCTCTGCAGAGAACTGCAGAGACGCAGAGAAAGACGAGAGATCACCGAGGCAATCCTTGTGTTCTCTGTGATCTCTCGTCTTTCTCCGCGTCTCCGCGGTGAAAAGACACGGCCTCTCACGAAACGGAGCAGCTACCATTAAACTGATGACCAAAATCCGACGGGTATTGATCAGTGTCACCGACAAGACCGGCATCATCGGGTTCGCCGGCGTATTGCACGAATTGGGAGCGGAGATTATTTCTACCGGCGGCACGGCGCGCATGCTGCGAGAGGCAGGGGTGCCGGTGAAGGATGTGGCCGAGGTCACCGGGTTTCCGGAGATGCTGGACGGGCGTGTGAAGACCCTGCATCCGAAGATCGCGGGCGGCATTCTGGCGATGCGCGGCCGGGCCGGCCACATGCAGGCCATCGAGCAGCACGGCATCCCGCCCATCGACATGGTGGTGGTGAACCTGTATCGTTTCGAGGAAGTGGCGGCAAAGGCCGGCGTGCCGCTCGACGAGCTGATCGAGCACATCGATATCGGCGGTCCCACGCTGATTCGCGCGGCGGCCAAGAATTATCAGGATGTCGCGGTGGTGGTTTCGCCGGACGATTACGACGCGCTGGCGCGGGAGATTCGCAGCGCCGGCGGCGTTTCGCGCAACACGTTGTGGCAACTGGCGCTGAAGGCGTTTCGCACTACGGCCGATTACGATGCCGCCATCAGCGCGCGGTTGGAGCAGGAGGGCGCTCCGGCTTCCCCATTGCCGGTAACGCTCAACCTGCGCGCGCCCAAAATCATGGACCTCCGGTACGGCGAGAACCCGCACCAATCGGCGGCGCTGTATGGGAAGCGCGGGCCGGGCATTGCCGGAGCCGAGCAACTGCAAGGCAAGGAACTCTCGTACAACAACCTGGTGGATCTGGATGCCGCCTGGCAGCTTGCCTGCGAGTTTCCGCGGCCGGCGGTGGCCATCATCAAGCACACCAACCCGTGCGGCTGCGCGGAGCAGGACGCGCTTGCCGGGGCCTACAGCAAGGCGCTGGAGTGCGATCCGGTGTCGGCCTACGGCAGCGTGCTGGGCATCAACCGCGTGGTGGACGAAGAGACCGCGCGCCGCATCGCGCAGCTTTTCGTGGAGGCCATCGCGGCGCCCGATTACTCGGCCGAAGCCTTGAAGGTGCTGGCGACGAAGAAGAATCTGCGGCTGATGCGGGTGGCCGGCGGGCACGAAAACCTGGTGGTGAAGTCGATCACCGGCGGCTTCCTGGTGCAAACCGCCGACGATGCGGGCTTCGACCGCGCAACATGCGTGGTCAAGTCGCAGCGGGAGCCCACGGCGGAGGAATGGATTGCGATGGAGTTCGGTTGGCGCGTGGTGAAACATGTGAAATCGAACGCCATTGTCTTCGCGCGCCCCGGCCAGACGGTGGGAGTGGGAGCGGGCCAGATGAGCCGCGTGGATTCGGCGAAGCTGGCGGTGATGAAATCGATTTTGCCGCTGGCGGGCACGGTCGTGGCGAGCGATGCATTCTTCCCGTTCCCCGACGGCGTGGAGGAGGCCGCCAAGGCCGGAGCGACGGCGTTCATTCAACCGGGCGGCTCTGTGAACGATGCGAAGGTGGTCGAAGCGGCCGACCGGCTGGGCGTAGCCATGGTGTTCACCGGCGTGCGCCATTTCCGGCACTGATCCGCGCGCCGCATCGATGGGACGCGAGTGACTTCCGACGAAGACTACATGAAAGAGGCGCTGCGGCTGGCGCGCGAGGGCGCGTCGGAAGGCGAAGTCCCCGTGGGGGCGCTGGTGGTTCTCGATGGGCGCATTGTGGGCCGCGGGTGGAACGCGCCCATTGTGACGCAGGACCCCACGGCGCACGCGGAAATCGTGGCGCTGCGCGAGGCGGCGCGTGCGGTGGGTAACTACCGGCTCGAAGGCGCCACGCTCTACTGCACGCTCGAACCCTGCGTGATGTGCGCCGGCGCGCTGGTCAACGCCCGTATCGAGCGTCTTGTGTTTGGTGCGCGGGACCTGCGCTTCGGCGGCGTGCGCAGCAAATTTCGCGTGGCGGATTCGGACGTGCTGAACCACGCGGTGCAGATCACCGAGGGAGTGCTGGGCGCGGAATGCGTGGAGTTACTGCGCGCGTTTTTTGAGCCGCGGCGCTAAGGCGAGGCCGGCCAGCAGAAGAGCCCACGTAGCCGGTTCGGGGGCGCCGGTGACATTGCCGGGGCTGCCTCCGGGCGCGAGCGCGAGCGCGTTGAAAATATCCTGCTGATCATCGGCGGTCATGTACCCGTTGAGCATCAGGCTCGAGTCGCTGAAGAAGACCGCCGGCCCGCTTCCGGGCGCCAGTGCGCCGGACGGGAAATAGGTCACTGCCGGCGGCTGGCCCGCGGCATTGTAATAAGCCAGTTCCGTGCTGGAGCCGAGCCCGGTGAATTCGCCCGGATAGGTAGCCTGCAGCGTATACCCTCCGGAGAGATAGGTTCCGGATTGGCTGCCGTCGTTATTGGGGCCGGTCAGGTCTCCCCCCACGCTCAAACCGAAAGGCGAGACCAGGCTGTTATTCGCGTTGTCCGCATTGTTTGGGTCGAAGGAGTCGTTGTCCGTGAAAATGATTGCCTCGCCGCCGGCATCCACGAAATCCAGCAGCGCAGTCTGCTCGGCTGTGGTCAACGGCGTGATGGCGCTGAAGTTCCCTGTGGCAACGCCGAGCATCAACACTTCCACGGTATCCAGGTAAGAAGCCGTCAGCGTATCGGAACTGCTGAACGTCGTGCCGGGGAACTGGTTCTGGATGGCGGTGCGAAGGTCCGACATGCTGGAGGAATCGGCAATACTCTCGAATCCGCCGCGGGTGAAATCGAAGCCGCCAATGATGAGGCCTGCGTTGGCATTGAAACTGAGGATCAGACCCAGGGAAACCAAAGGGAGAAACCGCAAGGAGCCCATTCAGAGGTAGTGTACCACCGGCCGGCGCTTCACACCGTCAAAACAGATGCAGTGCCTTGCCGGCGACCGGATCGCGGACGCTTCCGTTATCCAGCGCGCACACTACTGCTCTGCTCGCGGTCGGGCGATTGTATGGATTGTAATTTCGACCTTATCGCTGACGCGCAGAAAGAGCGTGCTGGGGTTTTTCATCCCCCAGCTCACATAGGGCACGACGAAATGCGCAGTCGCGGTGTACTGACCGCCGGACGCTTCGACTGCGACAGGAAAGACAATTTCGTGATCGGCCCCGTGAATGGAGAAGATCCCATGCAGTTGCACCTGGGACGGACCTTGCGGTTCGACTTTGCCTTCGACGCGGTCGGGGCGAAAGACGATATCGGGAAAGCGGTCGGTCTCGAGAATGTTCTTTTTCATGCGGCCGTCACGGGTGGAGTTGCCGCTGTTCCCGCTCGCGGCATCTACCACCAGTTCGCCGCCGGCTTTGCCCGTAACCGGGTCGAAGTAAAGATCCCCGCGTTTCAGTGCGAAGGTGCCGCGCACAGTATGCAGGACATCGGCCAGTGTGTACTCCACCTTGGTTTGTGCGGGGTCTATCTGCAGTTCGATGCGCTGCCCCGGCAGAGTGGCCGCGGTCAGGAATACCGCGGCTGCGAGCTGCATCAGAAACACACGCGTCGAATTCCTCATACGGTGAGCATTTGCCATCCCAAAGCCGCTCCGTTTCTCAAGAACTCCAGGGTCGAAAGTTCACCAACGTGCATTGCCAGCATCCGTGCGAAGAGCCGCGGTTCGGCCGTGAAGGCTTGCATGACGCGGCGGCGCAGGCGATGGCGATTGTCCATCAGGAGCATCAGGTCCGCCATCCACTCGGGACGGCGGCCCATGCGGCGGTGAGCGGCTTCATAGAGCCCCAAGTCGTCCGCCTGCAAAGCGTCGCCCAAAGCTACGGCCTGCTGGAAGAGCAGACAGAGGCCCTCGCCGGTAATGGCGTCCACCGATCCGGAGGCATCCCCCACCAGCGCGACATTGCCGCGAACCACGTGGCGCAAGCGCCGCGACGCCGAAACGCCGCCGCGCTCCAGGGAAGAGGCGGCAGAGGCGAGCCGCCGCTGGATTTCCGGAAAGCAGGGCAGTGCATCCTCCAGCCGCAGCCGCCGGTCGCGCGAAATCACGACCAGGCAAATTTCGCGCGCGCTCACGGGCGTGATGTAGAGCTGGAAGCCGCGCCCCCAGTGGATCTCCATGAATTCGCTCCACGGCTCCACGGTGTAATGGCTGCGAAACCCGTAGCGGCGGCTGTTGCGGACGCAGGCATCCAGGCCGGCCCAGCGGCGCACCTGCGAGTTGCCGCCATCGGCGCCCACAATCCATCGCGCGCGCACGAAGCGGCCGTCGAGTTCAACGCCTGCGGAATTCATGACTCCGACGCTCGCGCCCCACGCCATGTGGACGCCGCTTTCGGCGGCGCGCTCGATCATCATGCGGTGCAGCACGGTGCGGCGCATGCCCGCTCCGTGGCCGCTCGGGAAGCACGATTCCGCCCCGAGTTCGCCATCGCGAAAACGGATGCCCTGAAACCGATACGACTCCACGGTATCGAGTTCGATTCCGAGCGAGCGGGCGGCGGCCAGGCCGTCCGGCATAATGCCTTCGCCGCAGGCTTTATCGATGGGCGGGAGCGCGCAATCGGCCACCACAGCATTGAAGCCGCGCCGGCGCGCGGCAATCGCGGCAGCCAGGCCCGCCGGACCGCCCCCAACAACGAAGACGTCCGTGGAAGAGGGCTGCCGGATCACCGCAGCATGGCCCCCGTAACGGGTCCCTGCAGCTTGGCCAGTTCCTGGGCGTAAAGAGGATTGCGCGGAAATTCGCGCGAGAGGCCGTCCAGGATGCTGCGCGCCTGCGCGCGATCGTCGTCGCGCAGCGCGGCCACCGCCAGCAGCAGCTTCGCGAAGGGAGCCAGGTAGTGGCCTTTCTCTGCGGTGAGGCGCAGCTTTTGCAATCCCAGCGTGCGATCGGTTTCGCCTCCCGCCAGGCGCAGCAGCCAGCGCACCGGGGCGGGCTTGACGCTCAGCATGTAATTCTCGACGCCCACCGCGATCCAGGCGTCGTAGCACTGCGGATCGACGGCGAGCAGTTTCTCGGCCTGCTGGCGCCCCGCTTTCATCTCCTGGAAGGATGCCGCGTAACGCTTGTCGATGAGCGCCAGATAATCGCTGTGCAGGCCGCCTGCCAGCAGACTGGCGAACATCGAGTTGGCGTCGTTCGGTTTGCGGCCGGCCAGACGCCGTCCCGCATTCAGCGCGGCTTCGAAGGAGCGCTTCAGGGCCGGATCGGCGACCAGCTTGTGATCGGTCATGAAATGCTGATCGTGAGTGAAGAATTCCGACTGCAGGATGTGCAGGCGGTCGAATTCCGAAAACAGGTATGCCGCGGCATCTGAGACCGGGCCGAGCGGGTCATCCGGATGCTGCAACTGGTATTCAGCGAATGTGCGATGCGCTTCCGGGAACTGCAGGTTGTACATCTGCCGGTAGCCCTGGTCGAGCATGACCGGCTCGGCGTACGCGGCGGCACAGATCAGAATGAGTGCTGCAAAACGAAAAGACATTATTTCATTTCAGAAGATCGATGCCGTAATGCGCCGCCGAACCCTTTGGGGAATCGTGCGTTGCGTGTAGTACAGATCCGTCTGCGGCAGCGCTGCGATGGTTTGCATCGTTCCCCTCGATGGAATGTAGACAATATTACTGACGGCCCCTGCGAAATCACGGTTTCGCCGAATTGGAACGCCTGGGTTAGCCCTTTGGAGCCCGGCGCCAGAAAAAGTAAACGGGTACACCAGTTGCGATCAATCCCATGCATGCCAGGGCCGGCCCGGGTGCGGCAATGCACGTTCCGAGTACGAATGCAAACGCTACCAGGATGAAGAGCACCAGGGTTACCGGATAACCCGCTACTTTATAAGGCCGCGGGCGATCGGGATATTTCTTTCGTAAAATCACGACCCCCGCTGCGACGAGGCCGTAAAAAAGATAGAGCGCCAGCATAGCATACGAAGCCAGAGATTCGTAGGTGCCGGTAAGCACGAGCACCGCGGACCACAAGCTGAAGAGCGCGATGGAAATCGCGGGCGTGCCGTAGCGTCGATGCACCTCGCCGAGGCGCCGGAAGAACAGTCCGTCGCGTGCCTGCGCGAAAAAAATGCGCGGCGTGGTCATGATCCAGCCGTTCATCGATCCGGTGATGGAAAACAAAATCGTGATGGTCACCAGGACGCCGCCCGCCGGTCCCATGATGCGCTCGGCGGCGAGCGCTCCCACGCGATCGGTCCCCGCGATTTCGGTGACCGAGAGCAGGCGCAGATACGCGGCGTTGGCCAGCACGTAGACGGTTGCCACGATAGCGAGGCCGATGACGGCTGCGCGGGTGAGATTGCGGTGCGGTTCGCGCACTTCTCCGGCGACGAAGCTCAACGCGGCCCATCCATCGTAAGAGAGCAGGCAGGCCACCATGGCGATATCGAGGTGGCTGAAGGTGAAGGGCACGGCCGCGGTCGCGGGCGGAACCCGGCGCGTCACCAGGAACGCACCCGCAATGATGACCGCGAGACCTGCGATTTTCAGCACCGCACAGGTATTCTGTAGCGCCGCGCCCGCGGTGACGCGGCGGTAGTTGAAGCACGTCACGACGCCGAGGAGCGCGAGCGCCACCAGTTTGCCCGCTGCGGGCGTGAGCGGAACCAGGTAACTGAGATAGTTGGCGAAAGCGATGGCGAGCCACGCCACCGATGCCGAGAGCGCCACGAAAAAAAAGCTCCATCCGCAGACGAACGCCAGCAGCGGCCCATAAGCCTCGCGCAGATAGACGTAGGGTCCGCCGGTGTCGGGAATCATCGCGCCCAGTTCGGCGTAGGCCAGAGCGCCGCACAGCGAGAGCGCCCCGGCGAAGATCCACAGGAAGAGGATCCATCCCGGCGAGGAGAGATTGCGTGCCACCAGATTGGGAACGAGGAAGATGCCCGAGCCGATAATGGTGCCCGAGACGATTCCGACGGCGTCCCACAATCCCAGTTTGCGCGCGAGGTCGCGCTCTCCGATGGCGGGCTGTAGCGATGCGGAAGGCAACGGGCAGTAGGATATCACGACCGGGGCGGCGGACGGGTCTCGCGGGTATGCTACAGTCGTGTTGTCGATCGCATGCCCGGGTGGCGAAACCGGCAGACGCAACGGACTTAAAATCCGTTTCCCGGCAACGGGAGTGCGGGTTCGATTCCCGCCCCGGGCACGAGACGATCAGCGACTTATCCGCTTCGTCTGTCGTCCCACCGGGGAGCACGAGTCTCAGAGTCCGGTCATCTGGTCCCATTCATCGACCAGCCGCACTCTTGAATGATGACACCTTACGCAACGTTTTTGCGCCCGCCATTGCGTGCCTTCCGTGTTTTCCGAAGCGATGTCGGCTCAATGATGCAAGCCCACGCGGCACAGAAAACGCCAGCGCGAAGGCTGACCGGGTTCCGCTACCTTGGGAAGAACTGAGCCCGCGCAAGCGAGAGGGACGACGGAAGAGACCCGCCGAGGCCGCATCTTCGGAAGGCCGCGAGCGTGCGAGCCGAGTCGGCCGTGCGAGGTGTATCGTATGTTAAAGCGGATCCTCCCACACGGCGCGAACCCGCCTGGCTGCGGATGGGATTGCATGAGCGAGACAGCGGAGTTGCTATCGGCGGCGAGACAGGGAGAGAAGGGCGCCGAGGAGCGCCTGATCGCGCATCTTTACAGCGATCTGCGACAGCTTGCGCACAGCCGGCTGCGACGGTCGAAGCCCTGTACGTTGCTGGATACAACGGCCCTGGTCCACGAGGCGTACCTGCGGTTTCATCACGCCGGATATGTGCGCATCGCCGACCGTTCGCATTTTCTGGCATATGCGGCGCGCGCCATGCGGTCGATCGTGGTGGATTTCGTCCGCAAGCGGGGTGCAGCTCGCCGCGACGGCGTGGATGCCGATGGGCTGGCCGATCCCTCCTCGATTCCGGCGGGCGAGAGCGAGATTCTCCGCGTCGACGAGGCGCTTCGCGAACTGGCGACAGTGAGTGAAAGGCTGGTGAAGGTCGTGGAGATGCGCTACTTCGGGGGGATGAAAGAGACGGAGATCGCCGAGGCCCTTTCGCTCACCGAGCGCACGGTGCGCAGGGACTGGGAAAAGGCGCGAATTCTGCTCGCGCGAGCGTTACAATAATTGGACGCGCTCGGGGGCGAAGCCGTTCATGCACGTCGATCCCGAATCCTGGCCGGTGCTGTCCGCACTTATGGACGAGTGGCTCGATCTTCCCCAGGAACGGCGCGCGGCGTGGCTGGCTGGCCTCGAAACCAGCCATCCGGACCTGCTGCCGGTGCTGCGGGAACTGCTGTCGCGGCCTGCGCCTGCGCCGGCATTTCTCGAGAGCCTGCCCGAAATCGGCGGGGATCCGCACGATCCAGGCTCCGGAGCAGAATTCTTTGTTGCGGACGCTTTGGCCGGCCCCTATCGCCTGGTGCGGGAACTGGGGCGCGGGGGCATGGGGGTGGTCTGGCTCGCCGCACGCGCGGACGGCGCGCTGAAACGCGACGTCGCACTCAAGTTTCCGCTCCATTCTTTCGACAATCGCCTGCTGATGAGCCGCTTCGCGCGGGAGCGCGACATTCTGGCGAGGCTCGAGGATGCACGCATCGCGCGCCTGTATGACGCGGGTGTCGCGGCGCAGGGGCAGCCGTATCTGGCGTTGGAATACGTGGAAGGGGAAACGGTCACGGAGTATTGTGACCGCCTGGCGCTGGATGTTCGCGCCCGCCTGCAGTTGTTTCTGGAGGTGCTGCAAGCGGTGCAATACGCTCATTCCAATCTCGTAGTTCATCGCGATTTGAAGCCCTCCAACATTCTGGTGACGAATGCGGGACAGGTGCGGCTGCTCGACTTCGGGATCGCCAAGCTGCTCGAGGATGGAGAAACCGCGGAGACCGAAATCACGCGCTTCGGCGGGCGGGTGCTGACGCCGGACTATGCCAGCCCGGAACAGATGGCGGGCCACGCGGTTACAACGGCCACCGACATCTATTCTCTGGGCGTGCTGCTGTACGAACTGCTCACAGGCGTTCGGCCGTACCGGCTCACGCGCGGCGCATCGGACGCCGACCTGGCGGCGAGTATGCAGGCCATCGATCCGGCGCGGCCCAGCCAGGCGAACGCCGATGAATCGCAGGCGCGCGCCCGCGGCACGACTTGCAAGGGACTGGCGGCGGCTCTGCGCGGCGATCTGGACACGATTGTCTTGAAGGCCATGCAGAAGGAGCCGGGAACCCGGTACGCGACGGCCGATGCTTTCGCACAGGACATCGCCAGGCACCTGAGCGGCCAGCCGGTGCTGGCGCGGCCGGAGAGCCGCTGGTATCGGGCGCGAAAATTCTATCTGCGGAATAAGCTCGCGGTATCGGCGGCAATGGCGGCCGTCCTGGCGCTGGGTGCGGGGGCCGGTGTTGCCTTGTGGCAGGCCCATCGCGCGGTCGCCGAACAGCGGCGAGCCAGCACCGAGGCGGCCACCGCGAGCGCCATCAGCGACTTCCTGCAGCGGGACCTGTTGTCCCAGGCGGGCTCGGCGGCACAGGCGGGGGCGGGGCGCGCTCCGGATCCCGATATCAAGGTGCGGACCGCGCTGGACCGGGCGGCAATACGGCTGAACGGAAAATTCGCCGCGCAGCCCGCGGTGGAGGCCTCCCTGCGGCAGACCATCGGCCAGGCGTACCTGGAACTGGGGCTGTATAAGGATTCGGAAAAGCAAATGGAGCGCGCGCTGGAGCTGCGGCGGCGCTTGCTTGGCCCGGAGAACCCGGACACGCTGGCAAGCGAGATCGCGCTTTCGAATGTGTACCAGCGCGATGGCAGATATGCGGATGCCGAAGGGTTGATGAACCATCTGCTGCAAGCGGAGGAACGCCTCGGCCGCGGAAACTCCGAGGATGCCCTGCAGGCGCTGCACACGCTGGCGTTTATCGCGGTGGAGAGCCGCGGAGATTCCGCGCGCGCGGAGTCGCTCGATCGCCGGGCGCTGGAGATCGAGCGGAAAGTTCTGGGTGAAACGAACGCCACCACGCTGGCGACGACCAACAATCTGGCAGCCGTGCTGGCGCGCGAGGCGAAATACCCCGAGGCCGAAGCGCTTTACCGGCAACTGGTGGACACCAAGCGCCGGGTTTTGGGCGCGGAACACCCGAGCACCCTGATCACCATGAACGGCCTGGGCGTTCTGTACCGCAATGAAGGCAAGTATGCCGAGGCCGAGCCGGTGTTGCAAGCCGCGCTGGACGCGCGCCGGCATGTCATGGGCGCGGAGCATCGCGACACCCTCGCGAGCATGAATGGCCTGGGCCTGCTCTACACGATGGAAGGGAAGTTTGGCGAAGCCGAAGCCTTGCTGATTCCCTGCGTGGCAACCTCGACGCGCGTCCTCGGCGAAGACAATCCGGATGCGCAAAGCGCGCTGAATAACCTGGCGGACCTGTATCGCAGGGAAAACAAACTGGCGCCGGCCGAAGCGGCGTACTCGCGTCTGCTCAAGGAAAGGCAGCGGACGTACGGCCCGGACAATCCGTTCACTGCCGCGACGCTGGCCGGCCTGGGTGAAGTCGAATTCGAACGGAGAGCTTTTTCCGAAGCGGACGTGCCGCTGCGAGGCGCCGTGGATTTCTATCGCAAGCATAAGGTCGAGACATGGAGACGTTATTACGCCGAGTGCCTGCTGGGCGCGAGTCTCGCGGATTCGGGCAAGGCTGCCGAGGGCCGGGCATTGCTTGCTGAGGCAGGCGGAAAACTGCTCGATCGCAAGAGTTCGATTCCGCCGGATTCGCGAACGATTCTGGAAGACGTGCGCCGGTGGACGCAACAGTCCGTGCGCTAACGCAAGATTCATCTCGCACTGATGTCCGGTTTGGCCTGCACGCTGCGTTAACCCGAACGAGTAGCCACTTCGGGCGCTCGCACCGTGCCGGGGCGCCATGCCACAGGAGGGAAACCAATGTCCGGTCTTAGCGTTCTCGCCAGCGCCCGGTGCGTACTCGTTCTATTGTGTGCCAGCCTCGCCCAGGCAGCCGCCCCAAGGCCCTTGGGCGTGTTCGTTAAGGTCGACATAGAGGACGCAATCGCCGGATATCCGGGTTCGACTTCGCCTACCGCTGCGCAATTGCACTTCTATTTGCAGAGCCTCTACGCCGGCCTGTTGGCCGATCCGGCGATCTCAGGGATATCGTTGGGACAGCGGTGGGACAACATTCAGCCCACGAATTCCAGCAGCTACGACTGGAGTTATCTGGACGACGCTTTCACCGGGGCGGCCGCGGCCAGGAAACTGGTTCAACTTACCCTGACCCCGGGCTTCGATACGCCGAAATGGCTCCTGAGCCAAATCTCTTCGTGCGATCCGCTTTTCAGCGCGGGGAGCGCTCCGGCCGATTGCGGCAAAGTGAGTTTCACCGGATTCCCCCAGCAGCAGCGCGCCGATGGAAAAGTGCTCCCCCTACCCTGGAACAGCGTCTACCAGGCAGCGTGGGCGAGTTTTCTCACCCAGCTGAACACCCGATACGGCGCCAACCCCGCCTTCATCGCCATCGCGATTGCGGGACCGGTCGGGGCCTCGGACGAAATGATTTATCCCAACGACCAGAACACCCCCGTGACGCAGCCCTCGGGCCTCATGCCAGACGCCACCTGGGCCGCCCTGATTCAAAATGCCTTCCCTACCAACGCCGCTTATCGGAACACTGGCCAGGTATTCATCGACGCCTGGGACCGGGCGATCGACACCTACGAAAAGATCTTTAGCGGCGTCACGCTCTTTCTCGGGCCGGATGCGGGGAATGATCTGCCCGGCTTTAGCGGCCAGGTGACGCCGCATCCCGATAACATTCTCTACTCCCGGGACTGCGCGAACAATAACAACCAGCTCATGTCCTGCGAGGCCAAGACAGAGATCCTGTCGTACTTCGTGTCGGTGTCCGGTCCCAACGGAAAGGCAACCCAGACCGGCGGGATGACCGCTTCCGTCCCCCAGACCCCTGGCGATCTCGGCGTTGCCGGCGTGAAACTGCTCACGTCGCTTTCGCCGGCGCCGGCCGTCCCGTTCTCCGGCGGGGCCGATTTCGATCATCCCGTGTCCGGCGGCAACATTCAGACGGAAGGGTGTCCCAATCCCAATGGCGGCTGCACCGGGCTGACCGTGGAACTGGCCGCGTACAACGCGATGACCCCTTTCTTTTATGGCACCCCGGCCGCCGGTTTCTACGGTGGGACGCCGGGAACGGCCACCATCCAGTACCTGAATGTGCCGTACGAAGACGTTCAATATGCACAGGCGAATCCGTGCCCCGAGGCCCCGAGCGGCCTGACCGGCTCGCTCTCGCTGCAGGATCTGCTGAACCGCGCCAGCCACGACCTGCTGGCGATGGCGAATCAGGCAACTGTTCTGCCGACGTACACCTGCGCGGCCGCTGCGAGCGGGCCGGTGATCACTTCCGTCGCCAATGCCGCCGGCGGCGGCGCCACGATCGCGCCGAACACGTGGGTGGCGATCAAAGGGCAGAACCTGGCGGCGGCCGGGGACACACGGATCTGGCAGACTTCCGATTTCACCGGCGGCCAGATGCCCACGCAACTGGACCAGGTGAGCGTGACGGTCAATGGCAAGAGCGCCTACGTCTACTACATCAGCCCGGCGCAGATCAATGTGCTGACGCCGCCGGATGCGCTGACCGGTTCGGTGCAGGTGGTGGTGACCTACAAGGGCGCCGCAAGCGAACCATTCACGGCGCAGGCGCAGGCGCTTTCTCCGGCGTTCTTCCAGTTCAACGGTGGACCGTATGTCGCGGCCACTCATGCTGACGGCAGCCTGGTTGGCGCTACCTCTCTTTATCCGGGAGCGAGCACGCCTGCGCAGCCGGGAGAAACGGTGGTGCTGTATGCGAACGGCTTCGGGCCGACTTCGGTTGCGGTGGTGAGTGGGTCGGTCACGCAATCCGGGACGCTGTCTCCGCCGCCGGTGGTGACGATCGGCGGCACGCCGGCGAAGGTTGTTTATGCGGCGCTGATCTCGCCCGGCCTCTTTCAGTTCAACGTGGTGGTCCCACCGGGTACGGCCAGCGGCGACAACGCCGTGACTGCAACTGAGAATGGCGTTGCCGCCTCGCCCGCCGTGCTGCTCACAATCAAAGGCTCGGCCGCTCCCACGGCGGCCAATTTTTACGTGGCGCCGAACGGCAGCGATTCCTGGAGCGGAACTCTCGCCGCGCCGAACCCCGCCGGAAGCGATGGCCCGCTGGCGACGTTTGACCGTGCGCGCGCCATGGTTCAATCGATCAATAAGACAGGGCTGACCCGCATTACCGTTCAGTTTCGCGGCGGCGCCTATTTCCTGCCGGCCACGGAAATGTTCACGGCGGCGGATTCCGGATCGGCGACCTTGCAGATTGTTTACGAGAACTACCCCGGAGAAACGCCGGTCTTCAGCGGCGGCATGCAGGTCGGCAACTGGACGAACGTGGGAGGAAATACCTGGAAAACCGCGCTGCCGCCTTCCACGCAGTACTTCGAGAACCTGTTTTACAACGGGGTGCGGCGGCTGCGTCCGCGGCTGGGCGGAGCTTTGGGGACCTATCTGCGCAATGCCGGGCCGATTTATCTGAACGCTCCCGGCCCTCCGGCACAACCGCCGGATGCGAACTGCCCGGAATATTTTCTGGGCACCGGACCGGGCACGGGCTGGGAGTGCTTCGACCGGTTCCAGTACAACGCGGGCGATCCGATTGCCGGCACGTGGAAGAACCTGGCGCCGCCCACGGGAAATCACTGCAATCAGCCCGCCGGCAACCCGGCTCTGGCCGGCGATATCGAGCTTGTGAACTTCGAGCAGTATTCCGTTTCGAAGCTGCGGATCAGTTGCATCGACACAACAAACCGGATCGTCTATCTGACCGGCCCCACGGCCACGGAGGCGGACCATCCCACTTCGCACGGTTACATCTCCGGCCATCGCTATCTCATCGAAAACGTGCAGGACGCACTTGCCGTACCCGGCCAATGGTTCCTGGACCGTTCGGCGACACCGTGGACTCTCACGTATCTATCCAATCCCGGTGAGAATCCGAATACCGATGCCGTGATCGTTCCCCAACTTACCCAGTTACTGGTTGCTTCCAATCTCCAGTATGTCACGTTCCAGGGACTTACCTTCGAGCACGATAACTACACGATGCCCTCCGGCGGGTATAACGGCGATGCGGAGATTATTGCGGCCGTATCGTTCCAGAATTCGCAGCACGTCACGATCGATTCGGTCACGGTGGCGCACACGTCCGGCTCCGGAATGGAATTCATTTCCTGTATCGATAAGAGCTCGCCGAACTGGTGCGTCACGCACAACACCGGCGGCGTTGCGGCGAATAATGTCATCCAGAACAGCGCAATTTATGACGTGGCTTCGGATGCGATTCGCGTCGGCACTTCTGGCAACGCCACGGATACAAACGCCAACGTGCCGCAGTTCAACACGGTGCAGAATACCGTGGTCGAAGGCTACGGCCGGGTGTACCCGAGCTCAAAGGGGATCACACAAGGGCAAGGCCACGACAACTTATACACTCACAACGATGTCTATGACGGCTACAAAGGCGCGATCAAGGTATGTTACTGCGCCAATTCCGACGTGAATCCGCCGTTTACGAACAACAATGTCATCTCGTTTAATCACGTTTACAACCTGTTTCAGGGGATCATGAATGACTCTGGCTCGATCTACTTCGGCGTCGGCACTCCCTCGCCACCGTCTTCGGGCACGGGCAACCGGATGTTAAATAACAAGGTGCATGATGTGACCGATGCCTCCGTCATGGACTCCGACGGCTATGGCGGCGACGGGCTCTACACGGACGATTTCTCCGGCCAGGTGGACATGGAAAACAACCTGGTGTACCGCGTTTCCGGCCACGCCATCAGCTTCTCCGGACCGCGCGCGGGGCCGAATCAATCGAGCACGGTCAGGAACAACATTCTCGCCTACGCGCGGCTTGCCATGCTGAACGCGTACGATCCCTATTCGTTTACGAGCGTGCCCCCCAGCCCTATGTTCTTTACCGCGTCGAACAACCTGATGTACTTCGATCGCAGCAGCGCCAGCAATCCCGCATTTTACGTGCAGGGAGGCTGCGTCTACGCCGGTGAGACGTACACGGCTTACCAGCAGTGGAATAGCAACCTGTACTGGCGTGTCGGCGGCGGATTTGCCACCGATTCCCAGGCGTTCCGCGTGCAGCAGAATGCCGACGCCAACGATAACTGCGGAGGTCAGAAGACCTGGACGTTTTACACCTTCTCCGGCTGGCAGCAACTGGGCGAGGACGCGCAAAGCGTGGTGCAGGATCCGGGCTTCGCCAACCCGGCCTATCCGGCCGATGACTTTTCGCTTCCGAAGGGATCGCCCGGCGCGGGGTTCATCCCGTTCGACCCGAGCCAGGCCGGCCGAACGAATCCCGTGATCCAGCCGCCCGCGGTGCCCGCTACGTTCCCGACCAAGACGTTTAACCCGGCGACCGACTATTGACGGTTTTTCCAGCCACAGCGCTGTGCGGCGTATGCCCGTCCGATGTACAATGGCTAACCATCCAGGAGGGAGCATGCCCTTGCCAAAGCCGGTCCGCGTCTGCGGCTTCGCGTTCGTTTTGTCTCTGACGGTTTTCGCCCAGTCTCCGTACGACTCGGCGCTCAAGAATCTGAAATTCCGCAGCATCGGTCCCGCCGTCATGGGCGGACGTGTGGACGATTTCGCAGTGGTCGAATCCGACCCGCGCATCATTTACGTCGGCGCTGCCGCAGGCGGCGTCTTCAAAACCGTAAACGGCGGGCAAACCTGGCAGGCGATTTTCGAAAACGAGCCGAACCCGTCTATCGGCGATCTCGCGCTGGCGCCATCGAACCCGTCGATTCTCTATGTCGGCACGGGGGAGCCGAACAACCGCCAGAGTTCTTCGTGGGGCAATGGCGTTTACAAGTCGATGGATGGTGGCGCCACCTTCACTCACCTGGGCCTCGCCGAGACGCATCACATTGGCCGCATCGTGGTCCACCCCACCGACCCCAATATTGTCTATGTGGCGGCGCAGGGCGACCTGTGGGGGGCGAATAAAGAGCGCGGCGTGTATCGCAGCACGGATGGCGGCGTCACCTGGTCGCAGGTGCTGTATGTCGATGAGAACACCGGCGCCAACGATATTGCGATCGATCCGCAGAGCCCGAACATCCTCTATGCCACGACCTATGAACGCCGCCGCACCGTGTTCGGCTTCGATGGCGGTGGGCCCGGCAGCGGCATCTACCGCTCGACGGATGGCGGCTCGCACTGGACCAGGCTGGGCGGCCCGACTCTCGGCCGCGGCCTTCCGACCACCGGCGATATCGGCCGCTGCGCCCTCGATATCTATCGCAAAAACACCAATATCGTGTACGCGCTCGTGGAGCACCGGACTCTCGGCGGCGTTTATCGCTCGGAAGACAAGGGCGTCACCTGGACGCGCATGAGTGAGACCAACCCCCGGCCTTCGTACTTCAGCCAGATCCGCATCGACCCAAACAACGACCAGAAAATCTGGTTGGGCGGTGTCAACATCTATATGTCTGAAGACGGCGGCCGCTCCTTCGTGCAGACGCGTTTCCGCGGCGTGCACAGCGACGTGCACGGCATCTGGATCGATCCCGCGAATTCCGACCATCTGCTTTCGGGCAACGATGGCGGCGTCTGGGTGACCTGGGACGCCGGGCGCAATTGGGACCACCTCAACAACATCGCGCTCGGCCAATTCTATGAAGTTGCCTTCGATTTTCAGAAACCATATCACGTCTGCGGCGGCTTGCAGGATAACTACTCGTGGTGTGGACCCAGCTCCACCACCCAGACACTGGGCATCGGCAACGAAGACTGGATCACAGTGGAGGGCGGCGACGGTTTTTACAACCGCATCGATCCGAGCGACCCCAACATCATCTATGCGGAATCGCAGGACGGAGGACTATCGCGGCGCGATCTGCGCACCAGCGAATCGAAATCCATACGGCCGCTGGAGCCCGACGATGCCTCGCCGCGCTACCGCTTCCAGTGGAATTCGCCGCTCGCCATTTCGCCGCACGATCCGAAGACCATTTACTACGGCGGCAACCACCTGTTTAAGTCCACCGACCGCGGCGACAACTGGGAAGTGCTGGGCGAAGACCTGACCACCGGAGCGGAACGCGACAAGCAGTCGATACTCGGCAAGGTTCCCGATAGCAACACCCTTTCGCGCGACGACGGCGTGGTGGCGTGGCCGTGCATCACCGCGATTGCGGAGTCGCCCGCTAAGGCCGGAGTGCTGTGGGTCGGTACCGATGACGGCAACGTGCAGGTTTCGCAGGACGGCGGCAAAACCTGGAGCAACGTGGTGAGTCACATGATGGGCGCGCCCAAAGGCGGCTATGTGAGCCGCATTGAGCCGTCTCACAAAGATGCCGGAACGGCCTACATCACCTTCGACAATCACCGCAGCGCCGACTACGGCACCTACATTTTCCGCACCACCAATTATGGCGATTCCTTCCAGCGGATCGTCAACGGCATCCCGCCCGATGCCGGCACGGTGCACGTGGTTCGTGAAGATCCCGTGAGTCCGAACCTGTTGTTCGCGGGAACGGAATTCGGGCTGTTCGTGACGTTCGATCGCGGCGCTACCTGGCATCGCATGAAGAACGGGCTGCCCACGGTTCCGGTGTTCGACGTACAGATTCACCCGCGAGAGCACGACCTGATTCTGGCGACGCATGGCCGCTCGATCTGGATCATGGACGATATCAGCTCGCTCGAGCAGTTGAATAACCAGGTGCTGAACAGCGACCTGAAGATCTTCAGCGGCCGTCCGGGCGTGGAATGGAAAATGGCCGACTATCGCGGCTTCCCCGGCACCAGTCTGTTTCTGGCGCCGAATGCGCCTGACGGCGTGATTCTCGATTACTACTCGAAGGCGGGTGGACCGGCGCGCATCACGGTAGCCGACAGCTCCGGCAAACAGATCCGCCGTGCGACTGCGCGTGCCGAAGCGGACTCGATCAATCGTTTCATTTGGGATATGCGCATGGATCCACCGGTTCCGACGGCAGGCCGCGGCGGTGCTGCGGCCGCGGCGGAGGGCGGCGGCGGGAGAGGCGCCGGCGGAGGACGCGGAGGACGCGGCGGCGGAGGTCGAGGCGCAGCCGCTGGCGGAGGAGTTGGGGGTGAGCTGACCACCGAATTCGGCCCAGCCGGTGAAGCCGGAGCAACCGGGGCGGCGGGCGCAGGTGGCCGCGGCGCAGGTGGCGGCGGCGCTGGTGGCGGCGGCCGGTTTGGCGGCGGTCGCGGCGGCCCCATGGTCGATCCCGGCGATTACACCGTGACGCTGACCGTGGCCGGCAAGAGCGAGTCGCAAGCGGTCAAAGTGGAAGACGATCCGCGCGTGCAGTTCTCCGCCGAAGATCGCGCCAGGCGCCGCCAGGCAGTAGACACCCTGGTCAGCATGGCCAAGGAGGCCGATGCCGGCCGGCGCAAAGCGGTCGCGATGACCACGGCTCTCACCAGTCTCACCGACAGCTGGAAGGGGCCGAACGCTCCCGTTGTGCCCGAATCGGTCAGGAAAGCGGCCGACGATCTGCTGGCGCGGGCAAAGAAGGCGGCGGCGACGTTTGAATCTCCGGGCGGCGGCCGCGGCGGGCGCGGCGGCGGCGGAGCGGGGCCTCCTCCGGCTTATACTCCTCCGCCGGTGACTCAGAAGATCACGCGCCTGCTGTTCTCCATCGACGGCTATTCGGCCGCGCCCACAGCGCGCCAGACTGCGGACATCGAAGCGTGCTCCGCCGAGCTGAAAAAGGGAACGGACGAGATCAACGTCCTGTGGGACGAGGTGCCGAAGCTCAATAAGCTGATGACCGATGCCGGCGTCACCTACTTCACTGTGAATCTGAACGCCGTGCCCGCGGCCGCCGCTGGGGGACGAGGCGGAGGGAACTAGAGAGGAGACACGGCCTCTGGAGTAAAAAGGGCTCAGCGATTGCCGATAAAGAACAGCGACGAAACCGAAGGCAGCACCAGGTGGACCGTCGTCACCGGCTGGCCATTCACTTCGCCGCTGGTGAATTCGGCGGTCTGCTGTTCGCCGGTGTGCGGGTTCCAGATGCGCAGAGTCTTGTGGCCGCGCAGCAGCACCTTGGTATCGACGTTCTCGGGTGAGGAGTTCGCGAAGAAGTAGATATCGCGTCCGTCCTTCACTTTGTGAATGTAAGTCAGCGCGCCCTGATATTCGTTGCCGCGGCGCAAAGGAGCGATCGGTTCCTGGATATCGACATCGCGCACCGGGAGCACCATCTTGAGGGCGTAATCGATCAGCCAGGGATGCACCACGGGCAGGAAAATAGCCTGTCCGCCGGCCTGATTCTTCTTGATGTAATACCAGAAGACGTAAAAGTTCTGGCGGTCCTGCGCGCGGCGGACATCGGCCTTGAGGGGTTCGTCCTGCGAGACTCCGAAGACATCGGCTACCATCTGGCGGACCTCCCGGTCCTTGCCGAATTCCGCGGAGCGCGTGGGCAGCTTGCCGGTGGCGATCACCACGCCGCCCTTATCGTAGAATTCCTTGATTTTTGCGGCGGCCGCGGCGGAGAGCGTATCGCCCGCGGGAAGGAACAGGACGCTGTACTCTTCGCGGTTCTCGCGATTGTTCAGAATCAGGTGGTGGTTGGAGTCGATAATACAGCGATTGACGAGCACGTCGGGGTGCAGGTACGTGTAGTCGACGCGCAAGCCGCGGAAGAGGGCTTCGCCGATATCCTGATAATCGATGCCGAATGCGGGGCCGCCTTCGCGCGCATAAGCGGTCTCCATGATTTGCGGCTGCCGCTCATTTTCCGCAAGCGGAAACGTCACGCCGCCGATGTTGTGGTACTGCGCGCGCACGGAAGCGATGGGGTAGAGCACTGCGATGTCAGAAACGTGCCGCCCGTGCTCCAGAAGGTAGCTCAACCTGCCCACGTACTCGTTCAGTTCGGGGCGTTTGGGCTGGACGGTGCGCGCGGGAATCTGGAAGTTGATCCCCATGGCGAACTGGTCCATGGCCACCTGGAAGGCGATCTTATCGGTAAGTCCACGGTAAGCTGCGTAGGTTTCGGCGCGCGCTATGGGGTGGTCGAAATTAAAAGCCGCTGAAGTTACGATCTTGTAGGAAGGATTGGAACGGCCGTACCACCAGATGTCGTCGATGGTGGGCAGCGTCTGGTATTCGAACACCTTCATCAGGTCGCCGTTGAGCGGGGTGGGATTGAGCGGTTCCTCCTGGTCGAGGTGCCCGCCGAACTGCAAGTGATGGTCGGCGCACCAGTCATTCAAGCGCTTGATGAAGTTTTCCGCGAACAGGGTGGCGCGGAATCCGAACAGGGCGTTCCGGGCGGCGGCGGTCTGCGGGCCGATGTTATACCAGAGCGCGGGATAGTATTTCATGGGCGAGTAGCCGTAGCGCTTCTGGAACCCGGCATTGAACTCGGGCGTCCACATGCGGTCGGCGTGATGCATGGAAGGTTCGTCGTAGAAGGTCTGGGTAATCAGTTTGCCGAATTCGTCGCCGAAGTTCTGTGCGTACTTATCATAAGTCAGAGAGATGAACGCGGTCACGGCTTTCTGGTCGAGGTAATCGACTACCCTCGCTTTGCCTACTGTCAGATAGAAGGCCATCAGCTTCCAGTTACCCTTCGGCGCCTCGCAGGTAACGCGATCCTGCGACTTACGGTTACTGACATCCTCCAGTTCAAATGTGTCGCGATTCATCAGGACGGCGCCCATGTAGACGCCGTCCGGCACGGCGACTTCGACGGTAGCGGGGCCGGTGACATCCTTCTCCGACATGTCGAGGCTGTGAGCGACATATTGCGGATATTTCTCGAGCATCTGGCCGCCCACGGTCCCGGTGGGGAAGGCGTAGTCGTCGTAGAGAATCATTTCGAGGCCCTGTTTCTTGGCCTCCTGAATGGCGATCTTGTAATAGCGGAAGTATTCGTCGCTGAGGAACGGCACGCCCTGGCCGGGCCGCGGCCGGCCGCCGGCTTCGATGAAGAAGCCGCCGTAGTTGAGCTTCGCCATTTCATCGATTCCGGAAATGACATCCTTTTCGTTGAGCGTGGTCAGGTTGAAATTCCACATCGCGTGGCCGCGATAGCGGGCGGGCGGCGATTTGAAAATCGCGGCGTCGAAATCGGCATCGGATTGCGTCTGTGGAAATGCCGCGGCGGAGAGGAATATCGCCGCTGCCATGGCAGGCAGGGCGAAGCGCCATCCGCTCGCGAGATGTTTCTGTCGCATGGAGATCTTGCTGTTCTGTCCTACCCGCGGCCGCCCTGGCCACCGCGGCCGCCCCTGCCGCCGCGCCCACCTCGACCGCCACGTCCGCCCGCGGGGGCGGGCGGCATTTCCGCGGGAAGCTGATCTTTGCATAACTCCAAGACTTCGATGGCGGTAAGTGACGACTGCGCCGTGGTGTTGGTGGAAACGAACGGCGCCTCATCCACGGGGTTCAGGACGGCGGGCCCGTCGACGTGCCGCGTGGCATACAATCCCTCCGGCAACTGGCGAAAGCCGATGCCGGTCCGCAGGCCCGCCACCGCGCGCGCGATAAACGCGGAATCTCGTGTTTTCGAGTAGGCATATGCCGCCAGCCGGCCCGCACCCGCATAGTTACCGTCGGCGCCTTCCGCCCCGGTGGTCATGTCTTTTGCCACCACGTCTTTGGGCGCGCCCGTCAGGCGGCAATACTGCAGGAACGCTTTCTGCCACCCCGGATTGTCAATCAACTGGTTCAGCTCGAAGGCCACTTCGCCGCCGCCCTGAATCACTTGCAGGTTGTAAGTGCCGAAGCCGTCTTTCACCAGCGGGTAGAGCATGCCGGTCTTGGGATCATACCCATACAGCGTGTTCGGTCCGGTCATGAAACCATAAGGCATCTTCGCGATGCAATCCATGCCGGTGATGATCTTGTCACGATACTTCGTGTCGCCGGTCCTCTCCCATTCCGTCATCCAGTTGCCGGCGCATGCCAGCCAGTCGGGACCACCGCGAATACGGCCCGGATACGGAAGAGGGCCGGTGCGGGGCGATGCCAGGCGCATGGGGTCGATCTCGGTGACCTTGTAATCCACGTCCACCACCGAATGCATGATGTCGCCCGTGCGCTCGTCGGTAGTGAGGTAGTAAAAGAACCGGCGGAAGGCGGCCTGGCTGATGCGCGCTTCTTTGGCGCCGCAGCCCCAGTGGCGCACGTTGTGGCGGGAGCCGAGCGGAGCGAAGCGCCCCAGGTGATAGGTATCGACTTCACTGGTGTGGCGGGTCATGGCTTCCGCGATGCGGAAGATATCAGGGCGTCCGGTGCGCAGGAAGCTGTACCAGAGCCACATGTCGGTGCCCAGTTCGGTGTTGTCCCAGGCGTAGCCGCCAATGTCGTAGCGCCAGACGTGCCGCGCCGGATCGTAGGCGTGCATCACGTCGCCGTAATCCCAGAAACCGTACCAGTGGCGCTGCTCTATTTCTTTCTTGTAGAGGTCCAGAGCGGCAGCGAGCTGGTCTTCGACCCCGCGCTTCAGCGCCGTCGAGCGGTCCGGCAGGCTCCACACGCCGAACGCCGAGACGGAGTGGTAATGCTGCGGCGTACACACCAGCAGCGGCGGAGTGGAGTTCAGGCGAGCCTGCACGGTGGTCTCCAGCCTCGCCGGCACCGACGCGCTCGGGTAGAGGGTCAACTCGCTGGTGCGGCCGATTCCGTGCGCCGTGCTGAATCCGGGCTGCACGTCCTCGTAGCTGGCCAGAAGCGTATGGGCGCGCGTGTCATAGTGGCGCAGGTCCATGGCCTCGGCGTCGGGCGACCACAGCCACACGCGCAGATCCGCGGCCTCGCGGGTGGCATTCCATACCTCCAGCGATGCCGGATGCGACTGCCAGAAATTTTTAACCGCGACGGCCAGCCCGCCGCTTACGTCTCCCGCGAACACCAACCCCGAAGCCCGCGTTCCGGCCCCGGCGAAGAGCCAGCAGCTCTGCGGATTGGTGCGCTTGTGGATCTGAAAACCGTCGGCCGAAGACTGAAATAACTTGTAGGAGTCCCAGACGGCCCAGTTATCGAGCAGAAACTGCTCCTGCTGGTTGAAGGCGTTGCGGTCGGGAATGCGCTCGCCTTCGAGCTGCCTGGCATAGAGCTCTGCCGCGCCCGCGCCGAAATTTCCCGGCGTGGGAGGCGGCGCAGCAGGGTCGCGCAGAACCCGGGCGCCCGTAGCGGGTTCCAATGGCTCCGCCCACAGGCCCTCGCCTTCCCCCGAAAACCGGACATGCCGGTTCTGCATCTGCTCGCGCATGGGAACGCTGAAGACCACGCCCAGCGCGCGAATGAAGTCCTTCTCCTGGTCTCCATCGAAGACGATGCTGTGCACCATCCGCACGGAGGATTGCCCGCCGAAGAAATAGAGGCGCACCGTAAACGGCAGCCACTCGCGGGTCCCTTCGTCGGCTTTGTGCATGCCGTCGAAGCGGATGACGGCGCGCAGCGGTCCATTTTGCTCGACGGTCGTTTTTTGGATCGAACTTCCGAAATGTTGCAGGCGAATCACGTCGGGGTCGGAGTGGTCTTCGAGCGTGCAAACCAGGCGGCCATTGCGTGCGACTACGCGTCCATCCACCGTCATCGAGTCGATGAGGTTCGCTCCCTGGCGCGAAAGGCGGCATTGCAATTTGCCGGTATCGATATCGATTGCCGCCGCACTCGGCCGCACGTTTACCGGCGTGCGGCCCGCAAGGCCTGACGGGTTGCCCGGCGCCACGCGGAAGGGCCCCGCGGCGCCCGTCACGGTCGCGAGGCCGCTCCACTTGAGCGAGCCGTCCGGCCAGTAGGCTAGCGGCCAACTCTGCAGGGGAAGGGCCTTTCCATCGGCCGCGGTCAACCTGAAGGTCTGGTCTTTGCGCACGGCGCCGCGCGGCCACGGAACGCCCCAGCTAAGTCCGGTCTCGGCGAGCGGAGGCGCTCCATCCAGCCAGTGGACAGAGACCGTGCCGGGCTGTTCCGCGGCCGCGGCCTGCTCGGAATCCGCAGGCTCCGCGGCCGCCAGCGCCAGGCCGGCGGCGGTGGAAGAAAGAAAAGTTCTGCGTCGCATGTTACTCCTTGGGTCCCCGGGCGGCATCAGAAGGTGAGTCTGGCGCTGAACTGCAGCTTGCGCGGAGAATTGGCCATGGCGGTGAAGTGCCCGAACGTCGCCGAATCGATATTCGTTCCCGGCGCTGCAAAATGGACCGCGTTGTTGACGTTGAACGCATCGGCCTGCATCGCCAGCCGGATCTTCTCGTGGATGGCGAACTCGCGGCGCACACTGACATCCATGTCCGCGTTGTGCGGAGCATACAGCCCCAGGGGCGCTGAGCGCGGAATGCTGCCGATCGTGTACGGCGCGGGATCGACGAAAGCCGCTTTATTTAAGTAAGACGTTGTGGTGATGTTTCCCGTTCCCGGCGTGCCATTCTGCCAGACGCTCCCCGAAAAACCAGGGGCGTAATTCGGATAGCATGCGCCATCGATAATTCCGCCTCCGGTGCACGATCCGGAGATCGACAACGGCGTGCCGCTGGCGTAGGTGAAGATTCCCGAAAGCTGCCAGTTGCTGATGATGCCGCGCACGACCGGCGAATTGCTGTTCCAGGTCCGTCCCGGGCCGAAGGGCAACTGGTAGACAAATGTCGCGCTGGCAACGTCAACGCGATCGATCGCTCCCGGTCCTTTTTCCAGGTAGTTCGCGTTCGGGTAGCGAGCCGCGGCAAGATTGTCCAGTTCCTTGCTGTAGGCGTAGTTGAACATAAATGTTAACCCGTGGGAGAGGCGCTTGTTGACCGAAATCTGCAGCGCGTTGTAGGTCGAATTGCCCAGATCCAGCCAGGGATCGGAGATGCCGCCGTATTGCGGGAAAGGACGTAGCGCCTGGGCCACCGTGCCGGTGAAGTTCGGGAAGGGGATGTGAAAACTGGGGAACATGGCCTGAACTTGAGCGAGAGTCGTGGCCGTCAGTGTCGAACTGAGCAGCCCTTGCAGCGGAAGGTATTGCACCGGAATCTGATTCGTGACCGGCAGGTTGATCGAGGCGCCCGGCAGCCAATGGCCCATCGTGCCACTATAGGCGACGCTCAGCACCATCCCCGGAGTCAGAGTGCGCTGAACATCGAGGCTCCAGTCTTCGTAGTAAGGCGCCTTGCCGCCGAACTGGGGGTCGCCGTAAGTCATCCCGATTGCCGTGGAAGGGCCGGCCCACGGAGCGCCCGCCGCCAGCGCGGCCGCCGCATCGATATACCCGATTCCATAGCTGGGATTGATGTACGGAGGAGCATACGCGATGCTTGGCACGCCGTTGTCCCAAATGTATGCCGGCTGTCCGGTCACCACCGAAGATTGAGCGTTGGTGCCGTTGAAGCCGACCTGGCTCAGTCCCTGCCGTCCGTTTGTGCGCCCACCGACTCCGCCGGCGTGCGAGTAAAAAATGCTGTAGCCCGCGCGAATGACGGTCTTGTCGTCCAGCCGGTAGGCCAGCCCGACTCGCGGTCCTGGGTTGACGTTGTGCATTTGGATCGGAGTCGAGCAGTGACAACCGTCCGTGCCGTTTCCGGCGAATTGCAGCGCGCCGGGGATGCCGCCGGCGACGGGGTTAGGCAGATTCGGGTTAAAGAAAGACATGCGATTCGCCACCTCGGTGAACGGGCTCCACATGTTCCATCGAAGGCCCAGGTTCAATGTCAGGCGCGAATTGACCTTGAAGTCGTCCTGCACATACAGGGCATAGGTTTTATAACGTCCCCCGGTTTCAGCCACGGAATCCTGCGTGTTGCTGCTGTTGTTCACCATGCCGAGCAGATAGCTGGCGTATCCCAGACCCGTGGTGGGGCTGAGGGCGCCGTTGACGAACTGCGCGGTCTGGCTGTTCGTGAACGTAAAGCCGGCGTTGAGAGCGAAGGTTTCGTTATCCTGCAGCGTCTGCCACTGGAAGCCGAAGGTGAAGCTGTGCCGGCCTTTGGTCCACAGCACGTTGTCCTGGAGATCGACGGTGTTCTGCGCTTCGTTGAAGACGTGTGCGTTGGTTCCGCGCCAGCTCACGGGGGAGTTTACGCCGCTGAAACTGATGTCCGGGAATGCAGTGCTGGCAAATCCGGCCGGAAGCCCGATAAGCCCCGCCTTTCCAGGGTAATTGCCGTTGGCTGTGGGGTCGGTGAGCGGAATCCACAGGCGGCTGAAGGACACGCTGGCCTGGTTCACCAGGGTCGGGGTGATCACGTGCGAATCGTGAATCTGCCCCACGTTCGAATACTCGATCACTCCGCGCCCGTCGGTATAGGGCGTGGGCAGCGTCGAGGTGGAGACGGGGGTCAGGCTGCCTACGATCGGCCATGCATACTTGCCCCACGACATCAAGGCAAACAGGCGGTTCTTATCGGTGACGTTATAGTCGACCTTGTCGGTGTTGCTGTCGTTATCTACCGTGCTCGGCAGCAACGCCAGGTAGTTATTCGTAATATCGCCGTTCGTGGGTGGAGGAAGATAGGACTGGAACGACTGCGAGACCTTCGAGATACGGTTTGTGGGGATGGTGTTGTTGGGGAACGGCGTGCGCGGGTTCGTTCCGGTCGCGCTGGTGGGATCGTAAATGATCTGCGGGAAGGCGCTGAAATCGCCCGTCCGCTCGGCCATAGTCGGTATGCTCTGGTAGCCTACCGGACTGGTGGCGGAGACGAAGCGGTAGCCATCGTAGTTGCTGAAGAAGAACAGCTTGTTTTTTTTGATCGGGCCGCCGAGATTGGCGCCGAACTCGTTCTGATGATCGGCCGGCAACACCGATGCGAAGAAGCCGCGCGCGTCAAAGTCCGTATTGCGGAAATACTCATAGGCGCCGCCGTGGAACTGGTTGCCTCCCGATTTGAGAACATAATTCTCCACGCCCTGCCCGTCATACATCGCCTTTGAGCCGGACGTTTCCACCTGGAACTGGTCCACCGCTTCGACCGAGATTCCGAACGCCAGGTTGCGCGTATCGGACTCGGTGCCGGCGCTGGTCAACGGAAGTCCTTCCAGATACACTTCGTTCTGATACGTCTGGCCGCCGTTGAACGAACCGAAAGACGGGCCGGCAGCCTGCGTACTGTAACTGCTGACGCCAATGGCGAGACCGGCGAACGCCGAGGGATCGCGCGGCGAACCGGCGGCGTTCATCGCCAGCGGCAGCGCGTCGTAGACATTGTTTTCCATCGACGAGCCGAGAGAGACATCGTCCGTCTTCAACACCGGCGGCGCGGATTCTACGGTGATCGACTGGTTCGCCTGCCCCACCTGCAGTTTCGGGCTCAACCCCGCCACCTGGAGAGCATCCAGCACGATATTCTGCTGCGTGAACGATTGAAAGCCCGTGGCCGTCACCGTGACGGTGTATTCGCCGGCGGGAAGGAGCGAAAGCACAAAGAATCCGGCGTCGGTGGTCTTGCGAGCGGTCTGAACTCCGGTCGCATTGTTGGTTGCCACAACCGACGCGCCGCCGATCACTGCCCCCGATGGGTCGGTGACAGTGCCCTGAATCGTTCCCGTGCCGCCGACCTGGCCGAATGCCATGCCGGATGCCGCAAGTAACGCGATAAAACAAGCTACAGAGCGAAGCATAAACATCCCCCTCATCATGTTGTCTCTGATGTCTGGCCCATGCTGCCGCCCTCGGAACCGGTGGCTTGAGGTTTTTGTCGCATCCATTAATTCACCTTGTCCTGCAGCCGGTTCGGCAGCCTGTTGTCGTCCCAGAGTTCGAGGAATCCCAAGTTATCCGGTGTGCGATGGAGCGCGTAGATCTTTCTTGCTCCGCCGGCGGTCTCCACGTCGGCGGGACTGCAGTCGCAGGTGGCCGGATCGGGTAATTCGCTGACCTGCCGTAAGGCGTCGGAATCCCGCAACAACTCGCCGGCTTCTTGCATCTGTTTCCCTGCCGGCACGCCCGGCGGGATTTGCTGGAGCGTATCGTGACATTCGCGCCGCGCGGCGGCCGTCGTCGCACTCGCGGTGGAGCAGGCGAGCAACCCTACAGCAATGGGCAACGAAGCACATGTGGGGCGTTGCAAGGCCCCTCCCTTCTCGCTATGGGACCAGATATTTTCACAGTGCAGGACTGTTGACAAGCGCGCGCAGCGGCGGAGTATGGGATTTCGCAGCCCAAAACGGCAGTCGGAATCGGATGCCAGGATGCAACTTTCGAGTTATGTTGACGCTGCAGCGGCAAGGCGGAACTCTTAGTGCGCAGATCCGCCGCCCACAGTGGAAATCCGCGTATCACGCTGCATAACGCGAAACAGCCGGCTTCTGCCGCCTCACTGCTTCTTCAGCAGATCGAGCACCGCCGCGGTCATGGCCGTCATTCCCGTTCGCAAGGCCGGTTCGGCTTGCGGATAAAAGACGCTGGAATGCAACGAAGGCAGCGGCTTGCCGCCGTTGCGGCTGTCGGCAATCTGCCGGGCGGAACTGGCGCCCAGGAAAAAGAGTGTCACGGGAATTTTGCCGCCCAACCCGAACTGACCGAAATCTTCCGAGACCATAATGGGCCTGGCGTCAACCACATTGGCCGCTCCCAGCGCCGAGACGAAGTCGGACTTGAGCCGGCCGGCAAGCCGCGGGTCGTTGATCGTCACCGGCGTGGATTCGTAGACCCGGATTGACGGCGCGCGGTCGTCCGGAACGCCGGCCGCCAGAGCGATACCGCGCGCCATGCGGCCGAGCGACGCCAGAATGTTTTCTCGCACCTGTTCGTTGAATGCGCGCACGGTGAGGCCGAGCGTGACTTCGTCGGGAATGATGTTGTTTTTCGAGCCGCCGTGAATCGAGCCCACCGTGACCACCGCCGGTTCCAGGGGCAGAGTCTGGCGGCTCACGATGGTCTGGATGGCAAGCACGTATTGCGCCGCCATCACGATCGGGTCTTTGGTCGCCTCCGGGTGCGCGCCGTGGCCGCCGATTCCGCGAAGGATCACTTCCACGCTGGTCGCGCTGGCGTAGACCGGGCCGGCGACGATCCCCACTTTGCCGGCCTCAATCGTAGGTTCGTCGTGCAGCGCGATCGCGAAATCAGGTTTCGGAACCCGGTCGTACAGGCCGTCGGTGAGCATGGCGTGTGCGCCATCGATGGTCTCTTCGGACGGCTGCCCGATCATCACCAGCGTGCCGCTCCACATGTCTTTGACGGCGGCGAGCACGCGCGCGGTGCCCAGGAAAGACGTCATGTGCAAATCGTGGCCGCAGGCGTGCATCACACCGACCTCTTCGCCGGCGGCGTTTTTCGCGCGCACGGTGCTGGCGAACGGCAGGCCGGTATTTTCCGTGACGGGCAGGGCGTCGAGTTCCGTCCGCAGCAGCACCACCGGTCCGGGGCCGTTTTTAAGAATGCCGGCGATGCCGAATGCCGGGCTCCCGTCTTCATAGCGGCCGACATGCTCGGTGACGGAGTAACCGGCCTTGCGCAATTCGCCCGCCAGGAACGCGGACGTGCGCTCTTCGTGGTGCGAGAGTTCGGGGTGCGCGTGGAGGTCGCGATAAGTTGTCAGAAGGCCGGGAATCTGGCTCTCGATCCGCGCCCGCAGATCCTCCGGAGGACCCGCCAAAACCGGCAGGCACGCCACCAGCCCGAGGATGATTGCCAAGCGTCCGCTCATCTTCACCAGTCTATGCCACTCAGTGCGACCGGGCAGCCCCGAGTTTCTTCTGCATCTCTTCGAGCGTGACGCCCTTGGTTTCGGGATAGATCATCAGGACCACCACGAACTGCACCACGGTCATCGCCGAGAAGAAGGCGAACGGCGCGGGCCGCGAGAGCCCCGCGAGGGCGGGGAATATGCCGCTGATCAGGGCGTTCATAATCCAGTGCGTGAAACTGCCCAGGCTTTGGCCCTTCGCCCGCACCAGGTTCGGAAAAACTTCGCTCAAATACACCCAGATCACCGCGCCCTGCGAGAAGGCAAAGAAGCCGATAAACCCGACCAGCAGCCACAGCAGCATGTGTTCGTAACGTCCCGCGGCGAAGATGACCGCTACGCCCGCCTGGCAGGCGGCGGTCCCGGCGGCGCCGATGAGAAGGAGTTTCTTGCGGCCGATCTTATCGATCACGCTCATTGCCACGACCGTGAACAGCAGGTTCGTGAATCCGATCGCCACGGCCTGCAGGTCGCTCGAGACTTTGTTGAAGCCGGCCTGCGCGAAGATATCGTTCAGGTAATACAGAATCGCGTTGATGCCGGTGAGCTGGTTGAACATCCCGATGGTGACGGCGAGGAAGATCGGGAATTTGTATTTCGCCGTGAAGAGCGGCTCCGCGTGCGTCTGATATTCCAGGCCCAGGGATGCCTCGATGTCGCGCAGCTCGGCATCGGGGTCGGGCTCGCCGATGCGCGCCAGAATCTCCCTCGCTTCGGCGTTGTTGCCTTCGCGCACGAGCCAGCGCGGGCTTTGCGGAATGGCGAACAGCGCCAGGAAAAAGAGCGTTGCCGGGACCGCCGCCACTCCCATCTTCCACCGCCATTCGGCGTCCCCCAGGCCCGCGAGCCCTACCAGGTAATTCGAAAGATAGGCCAGCAGAATTCCTGCGACGATATTGAACTGGAAGAATCCCACCAGGCGCCCGCGTTTTGCCGCCGGGGCGATTTCCGCGATGTACATGGGACCGATTACGGAAGAGCCGCCGATTGCCAGCCCTCCGATGAAGCGAAACAGCACGAACGCATGCCAGTCCCACGCCAGGGCGCAGCCAAGCGCCGAAACGACGTAAAACAGCGCCAGGCCTTGCAGCGAACCGCGCCGGCCGAAGCGGTCGCTGGGCGCGCCCGCGAGGATCGACCCGATGACGGTTCCCCAGAGCGCGCTGGAAACCGTGAACCCCAGCATCGGCAGCGTGAGGTGGTAGAGATTGGTCAGCGCTCCGGTGACGCCCGCGATCACGGCCGTATCGAAGCCGAAGAGCAGTCCGCCGAGCGCGGCGACAATCGTGCTGGTGAGCAGATAAGTATTGATTCCCTGTTCCCGTTTCAACCGTTTGCTCCTGCCGCCGCGTGCGATGCCGGACGGCGCTTGATGAACTATCCATGATATGCGGAAGCGCCGCCGCAAAATCCGGCGCGCGACGCCCGTTTCACTATGAAAAACGAATGTCCCTCCCGCGCCGCGCGCGAATGCGAGGGAATCCTCAAAACGCCAGCGATTTCGCGCTGAGCCGGCGGTTGTTTCTGCGAAACATGGATGCCGGCGGCGGATTTTCCTGCCCGGCGCGATGCGGCTGTGATAGTGGTAGAGCAAATCTATGCACCTTTCTGCACTCCGGAATCTGGCGCTTGCCGCGCTCGCTCTGCCCCTGGCGGCACAACCGCCCAACAACGGCGCGCCGCCAAAAACCTGGATCGACCCGGACACCGGCCATCGCGTCGTGCGGCTCACCGACGAACCAGGCAGCGCCAGCCTGTACTTCAATCAAAACGGCTACACGGCCGACGGCAAGGAGATGGTGTATACCACCCCGGAAGGCATCTCGGCGCTGAACCTGGCAACTCACGCCACGCACTCCGTCGTCAAAGGCCGGGTGCAGATCGTGGTCACCGGGCGCAAGACGCAGAACGTGTATTACCGCAGAGGCGACGCCATTTACGCTACCGATGTGGACACCTTGACTACGCGCGAAATCGCCAAACTGCCCGCGGGCGGTTCGGTGGCTACGGTGAATGCCGACGAAACGCTGCTGGCGGGAACTTACATCGAAGGCGAGGCCGCGCGCCGCTCCAATCCCTACCAGCCGCAGCGGCTGGTGCAGCCGCGCAACAAAGGCCAGATGATGGAGGCGCGCCTGGCCGCGCACCTGCCGATGGCGCTGTTCACCATCAATGCGGCCACCGGCGAAGTGAAAGTGATTCACCGGGCCACGGACTGGCTCAATCACCTGGAATTCTCGCCCACTGATCCCGATCTGCTGATGTTCTGCCATGAGGGACCGTGGCACAAGGTCGATCGCATCTGGCTGATGCACGCCGATGGCAGCCACATCACACTGGTCCACCACCGCACCATGGCGATGGAGATTGCCGGCCACGAGTTCTGGTCGGCCGACGGCAAGACCATCTGGTACGATCTGCAAACGCCGCGCGGCGTAGTCTTCTGGCTGGCGGGTTACAACGTCGAAACCGGCGAGCGCACCTGGTATCACCTGGAGCGCAATGAATGGTCCATTCACTTCAACGTGACGCGCGACGGCACGCTGTTCTGCGGCGATGGCGGCGACCCCGGCCAGGTGGCGCACGCACCCGACGGCGAGTGGATCTATTTATTCCGCCCGGAGTTGATTCGCGACCAGGGGATTCAGGACAAGAACTTCATCAACCCGGGAGTGTTCCATGCCGAGCGCCTGGTCAACATGAAGAAGCACAACTATCATCTCGAGCCCAACGTCAGCTTCACGCCCGACCAGAAATGGGTGGTCTTCCGCTCGAACATGTTCGGGCCGACCTACGCCTTCGCCGTGGAAGTGGAAAAGGCGAAGTAGCGTCAGGCCCTCAATGCAGTCGTGAAGATGGTCAAGAGGTTCCAGGCGATCAGAGCGGCGAACCAGTAATTCAGGAACACGATGACGCGCGGGCGGCGGAACGCAAGCGCGGCCGACGCCAGAATCACCGCGAATACCTTCGAGATGATCAGCGCCTCGAGCGGCCCGAGGTTCATCAGCCGGCCCACGAACATGCTCCCTTCGCGGGCGCCGACGCGCATGCCGATCAGCGTGGTTGCCACGTCGAGCCCTTGCAATAGAAAGAACACCGTCATCGAAGGTGTCGGAATTTCTCTGCGTGTGAGGTTCCAGATCATGGGAAACTGACCGCTATTCTGCATGGCCGCGGCGGCTTCGGTCTATCCTCACTTTGGTTATGGGTGGCAGGCGAACTGCTTGAAACAAATACCGGAGTGGAGGAAATTCCATGCACGATAAAATGCTTGCGATCTCGATACTTATTCTCGTCGCGGCGCCGTGTGTACGTTCGCAAACGGAGCCCGAACATGAGAAAACCGTGCCGCTTTATCGCGTGAATGTCGTGGAACGTACGGTGAACGCGGTCAATTACCAGTACCGCTCCGGACCCACGCAGATCGATTTTCGCGGCACCGTTTTAATGCCGGATGCCAAAGGCGGGGCGGTGGTGGAGTCCAAAAAAGGACGCACCGAAATCGATGCCAAATTCGACCACGTGGTCGCGCCCCGGCGCTACGGCCCCGAATATCTCACGTATGTGCTGTGGGCCATCACGCCGGACGGGCATGCCCGGAATCTGGGCGAAGTGCTGCCGGACGGTTCGGACAAGGCCCACCTGCGCGTCACTACGGGCTTACAGAGCTTCGGCCTGATTGTCACCGCCGAGCCTTACTCCACCGTCCACCAACCAAGCGACGTTGTGGTGCTCGAGAACCGGATCCGCCCCGATACGGTGGGTTCAATCCAGCCCATCGAAGTGAAGTATGACCTTTTGCCGCGCGGCCAGTACACTTACAACGTACCCGCCAATATGTCGGCGGTGGAGAGCGGACCGCGCGTATCGATGGGCCGCTATGAAGCCATCGTCGCTGTCTACGAAGCGCAGAATGCGGTGCAGATTGCCCGTGCAGCGGGCGCTTCCGATCTGGCGGGCGACGTCTTTCAGAAAGCGCAGCAGCAATATCAGAATGCGCAGGATCTGGAGCGGCAGAAAGTGGATAGTAAACTCGTAGTCACGGCGGCGCGGCAGGCGGCCGAGACTGCCGAAGATGCCCGCGATATTGCCGTGGCGCGCAAAGAGAAGGCGGAACTGGCGCGGGCTAAGGAAGAAGCGGCCAGCGAGCGGGAACGTCGCATCGCGGCGGAAGCCGCGGCCCAGCGCGCGCAGGCCCAGGCTCAGGCGGATCGCGAGCAAATTGTGCAGCAGCAGGCCGAGGCGGAGGCCAACCGCACGCAACTGGATGAGGAGCGGGCGCAGGCGCAGGCTCAGGCCGCCGCGGCGGCAACCCCTCCTCCGGCCCCCCCTGCGGCAGCGCCTGCCACGGAAAGCGCGAACACAGAGCGCGATCTCCGCATGCGGCTGTTTCAGCAGCTTCGCGCCGCCTCTTTGCCGGTACTCGATACGCCGCGCGGAATCGTAGTGACCGTCGCCGACGCAGACTTTCGCGGAGCTTCCATGACTCCCGCGACGGCGCAGGCCGTGCAGGAGGTCGCCTCGGTGATCGCCGCGCAGCCCGGCCTGGTTGTCGAGGTCGATGGCAACAGCGATTCACCGGGCGATGAGTCGGAGCGTTTGAGCGAAGCACGCGCTCAGCAGGTGCGGGACGATCTGGCGCAGAACGGAGTACCCTTGTCGTCCCTGACGGCTCGCAATCTTGGCGCCAGCCGTCCCCTGGGGCCGAACACCTCCGCGGACGCGCGCCTGCAGAATCGCCGTGTGGAAATCGTGATTTCCGGCGCACCCATCGGCGGCCTGGCGTATTGGGATAAGACGTATCCCATTCGCTGATGGCAGAATGAATACATGCTTGCTCCAAGAGCCGCTGCCGCGGCAGTGGCGGCGGTTTGCCTGTTTTCCCCGCTGCTGCGCGCAGCCGACAATCAATTGACTCCCGCCGAGAAAGCGGCCGGCTGGAAGCTGCTGTTCGATGGCAAGACCTACGATAACTGGGTCGATCCCACAGCGAAGCGCCCGCCCGGCGATTCCTTTGTCATCGAAGACGGCTGCCTGAAAGCCGTGCCGCATCCGGCAATCACCGAGGATCTGTTCAGCGCCGACGAGTACCGCGACTTCGAACTGGTCTGGGACTGGAAAATCTCGCCGCGCGGCAATAGCGGGCTGAAGTACCGCATCCAAAAACACGTTTTCATCGTCAGCGGCCGTTTCCCGAAGTTCGAAGACTCCGTGAACGCCAGCCTGGAGCATCCCCGCAGCGACCGCCCGGCGCGAGGCCAGGACTATGTTATCGGCTTCGAATACCAGATCACCGACAACACGGCCAACTCCGACGCCATCCATAACGGTCCAAAACACCAGAGCGCGGCGCTCTACGATATTTTCGCCGCCTCGCGCGACGTGACGCGGCCCGTGGGCGAATTCAATCATTCGCGCCTCGTGGTGCAGGGCGACCACGTTGAGCACTGGCTCAACGGCGTCAAAGTGGTGGATGCCAGCCTCAAGGATCCGGCGGTTGCCGAGAGCATGGCCCGGCGTTGGGGGAAAGACTCGCCGGTCTACGATCTGCTGGTGAACCAGCCGCGGGAAAGCTGCCCCATTTCGCTGCAGAACCACGGCGATGCCGCGTGGTTCAAGAACATCAAGATTCGCGTTCTCAAATAGGGGCTGTCTTCTATCCCTTCCGCCCAGCCGCTGCTGGGACCGGTTCTTCGAGCATCCTCGCGATCTCGCCATGCAGCCGCTGCGTGAGCTCGATGCGGCCGGAGAGCTGCATGCCGCGTGTGGAAATCGGGTCGCCGATGCGCAGCGTCACCCTGCCGCTGCGGATGTGAATGGAGTGCATCGGCAGCAGTTCGCGCATTCCTACAATGGCGATCGGCACCACCGGCACACCTGCTTTGATCGCGATGTAGGCGGCTCCTTCTTTGAATTCGCGCAGCCCCTGGGGCGACCGGCCGCCCTCCGGAAACAGCAGCATGGAAACGCCCCGCTGCGCGATGATGCGCGCTCCTTCGCTCATGCTCTTCAATGACGCGCGCGGGCTGGAGCGGTCCACCGGCAGGTGTCCGGCGCGCAGCAGGTGCGTGCCCAGGAATGGAATCTTATACAGTCCCTTCTTGGCGAAGAAGCGGAACTGGTTCGGCACCTGGGAAAGGATCGCGGGAATGTCCATGTAGCTGGCGTGATTGGCTACGAAAACGTAGCTTCCCTCCGGATCCAGCTTCTCCAGGCCCTCGCTGCGCACGTGGATGAAGCTTTCCGCCAGCAGCATCCGCGCCCAGATCCGCGCCAGCTTGTGCAGCGTGTTTCCGGCATGGTCGAAGAACGACGCAGCGAACGAAATCGTGCCCATCGCAATCGTCGAGAGCGCGATCAGCGGGATGGAAAAGAGCAGAGACCGGAGGAAACTCATCGCTTCGAACCCAATCATAGCAGGGGTCGCGCGCGGTTCTGCGCCGGTGCGCCGGCTAGCGACGGGGACGCTCTTGCGCGCCGCGGCCTTTGTCTGCCTCTTCGAAGCCGCGCGTGCGCCAAACCAGGCGGAAGCCGCGCGGCAGTTGGAAGTCGCTGCCGCGAACGGAGATGGATGCCACCCCGGGAACATCGCGAATCCAGCGCTGGTCGTTCTCAACGGGGACGGGTTCCTGCAGATCCGCGAAGAAGCGCGCGGGGCCCGCGGGCATTTCGATTTCCGTGAATTCCAGTTCGACGTTGAAACGGCCGGCGCCCGGTTCGCGCTCGAGTCGCCGCAAACGCCCGCGCAATACGGTGCCCTCGGGGACCTCCGGTTTTCCTTTTCGAATCACGCTGGCGGCCACCCTGGCTTCGATCAGGTCGCCCACGGAATTGGCAGCGGTCAGCGGCGTCGTCAGCGTTACCGGGATCACGATACCAGCGGGCAGCGTTTCCCGAACCGGGCCCGCGAGCGGGAACCCCGGCCGCAAAGCGGCGCCCACCGTCTCATCCGGCCGCGTTCCAAAACTCACCGTGCTCTCGGCGCGGAAGGCGCGGCAGTGGGTGAAATCGAAGCGGGCGTCGGCTTCTTCGCCGCTGGTGCCCAGCAGATTCACGAGTGCGGTCTGCGCCAGGGTCACATCGCTTTCGCCGATACGCATGCGCGCGAAGTCCACTACGGTCGTCAGATCGCTCACCGCCAGCGTGGGCGGAATTTCGGCGGCGTGCGATTCGATGCGCAGCAGTTCGTAGGCTTTCGGGTCCGCCCAGAACGTGCCCTGCATGCCGACGTTCCCGGTGCTTCCAAAGGCGGCTACGTGGAAGCGGCTGATGAGAGCCGGGATGCGGAAGTCGTATTTTTCCGCCAGGATGCCCCGCACCTGCTCTTCGCCCCGATAGACAAACGAAGCCGCATCGGCGACGAAGAGGTTGTGCACGTCCGTGCCGAAGATTCCATCGCCGATCACTCCTTCCGAGGAATACTCGGAGATCGGGTGTTCGGTGAACGCGGCTTCTCCCATCGGCGAATACAACTCCCGGTCTCCCGTGAACAGCACTTCCACGCGCACGGTTTGTAGCCGCTGTGGCGTGTCGCGAGTTCCGGGCTTCTGGCCGGAGCGCTGCACGGTCTCCAGACAGGAGTAATCGGGCAGATGTTCCACCTCCTGGCGGATGTGGCGCTTGATGCGGGAAAGCTGGAGCACGCCGGGCGGCAGGTCCTGGGCCGCCGCTGCCGTCACCGCCAACGCAAGCATCGCCAGAGTGCGCATGCCGAAACCGACCTCATTATACGCCCAGGAGCGCGCGCGCTTCGGCCACAAGGAACAGCGAGCCGGTAATGAAAATCGCGTCTTCATCGGCCGCATCCCGCACCAGTTGCAAGGCATCTTCGAGGGTCGCGGCCACCTGCAGATTCGGATGGTCGCACACCTGCCGCATCGCCTCCGGCGCCAGGGCGCGCGCCTGCGCGGGCGCCGTGAGAATCACCTGCCAGGCGCGCGGAAACAAAATTCCGGAGATCTCTTCGACGGCCTTGTCGCGCATGGCGCCGAAGATCAGATGGATGCGGCGCCCGGCGTAGAAGCGATCGAGATACGCTGCCAGCGCGCGGGCTCCCGCGGGATTGTGCGCGCCGTCAAGAACGATTTCCGGGCGGCGCGAAACCAGCTCCAGGCGTCCCGGCCAATCGGCGCGCGCGATTCCCCCTTCGATCGCCGGACTCTCGATTCCCAGCCGCGCCAGCGCGACCGCCGCCGCCGAGCCATTCTCCACCTGGTGTTCGCCCGCCAGAGGACACTCGATGTGCAGGAGGCGGCCTTCCCGGCGCAAATCGAAGCGGCTGCCGCGCGCGTGCAGTTCGAGATTCTCCATCTGCCAGTCGCCGGTGCGCTCGACTGCGATTCCGAGTTGTGCGGCGCGCGCTTCGAGCACCCGGGAGGCCTCCGGCCTTTGGCGCGCGAACACCGCCGGCACGCCCGGTTTCAGAATGCCGGCTTTTTCGCCGGCGATCGCCTCCAGGCTGCGGCCGAGAAAGACTTCGTGATCGAAATCCACCGGCGTGATGACGCACAGTTCCGGCCGCACCACGTTGGTGGCATCCAGCCGCCCGCCGAGCCCGACTTCGAGCACCACGCGCTCCGTTTCCGCCTCTACGAACACCACCAGCGCCATGGCGGTTACGGTTTCGAAATAGGTGGTGTGCATGTCGATCGCGCCAGCGGCGATCAGCCGCTCCACGCAGGCGTGCACGGTTTCGAAAGCCGCGGTGAATTCGGCCGCACTCACGGGGCGCCCGCCGATGCGGATGCGCTCTGTCGGCTCAGCCAGGTGCGGCGACGTGAACAGCCCGGTTTTCAGGCCTGCCGCTTGCAGCCCGGAAGCGATCATGGCGCAGGTCGAGCCCTTTCCGTTGGTGCCCGCCACGTGCACGATGCGCAGACGGTCCTGCGGCCGCCCCAGGGCCTCGAGCACCGTGCGGATGCGCTCCAGGCCCAGTTTGGCCGTTTTGATTTCGTTGCCTAATGCGTACAGGAAATGAACCGAGTCGGGGTAGTTCACGCCACAAAGAAGTCCAGCGCCCGCGCGATGAACTGCTTCATCTCGAGGCGCGGCACCACCGCGTCCAACATGCCGTGCTTCAGCAGAAACTCGCTGCGCTGAAACCCTTCCGGCAGCTTCTGGCGAATGGTCTGCTCGATGACGCGCGGCCCGGCGAAGCCGATGAGCGCGCCCGGTTCGGCGATATTCAGATCCCCCAACATCGCATAGCTCGCCGTGACGCCGCCCGTCGTCGGGTCCGTCAGCACACTGATGTAAGGCAGGCGCGCTTCATCGAGACGCATCAACGCGGCCGAGATCTTGGCCATCTGCATCAGGCTGATGGCGCCTTCCTGCATGCGCGCGCCGCCCGATGCCGATACGATCACCAGGGGCGTTCTCCGCTCCGTGGCCCGCTCGACCGCGCGTGCGATCATTTCGCCCACCACCGACGCCATGCTGCCGCCGATGAAGCTGGGCTCCATGGAGCAGATCTGAACCTCGCGCCCCTCCAGCCTGCCGCACGCCGAAATCACTGCCTCCGGCAGATTGCTCCTCTGCTCGGCCTCCCGCAGCCGCTCGGTGTAGGGCTTCTTGTCCACGAACTGCAGCGGGTCGCTCGAGCGCAGGTTGTTATCGAACTGCTCGTACTCGCCGCCATCGAGCAGGAGTTTGAGCCGCGTGACGGCATCAATCTGCGAATGGGTGCCGCACTTGGGGCATACGTTCCAGTTCGTCTCCCATTCTTTCTTCCAGACGATCTGGCGGCAGCCTTCACACTTCTGCCATAGCCCTTCGGTGCGCACACGCTTTTCGCGGTCTTCCACCTTCGGCAGCTTTTCGTCGGTCGGTCGGTCCCGCTTAAACCAAGACATGCAAGGTTCTACGTTAACGCGGGTATGGATGGCCCCGCAAGCTTGCAAACCCGCGATATATCTGCTCGGCTACCATCACGCGCGCCATTTCGTGCGGAAACGTCATGGCGGAAAGAGAGAGCAGCAGATCGCCGCGGGCGGTCCATTCCGCGGGCAGTCCGTCGTGCCCGCCCACCAGAAACAAAAGGTCGCGTCCCTCCATTTCCGCCTTCGCCAGGAGCCCGGCGAACCCCGCCGAATCCATGGTTTTTCCGGCGGGGTCTAAAAAAATTTTGCGTGCTGTGGGATGTTTCGCCCATAGATCGGTCTTTTCCGGCCGGATCTCCCGCATTTCACATGCGCAATACCGCTGCGTACGCCCTATAAAATCAGCGGCCATTGCATTGGCGTGCGCGTCCTTCGGCTTCCCGATGAAATACAGGAAGATTTTCACTCGGGCGGAATCTCGACGTGCTTCGCGTTACGCCACAACCGTTCCAGGCCATAGTATTCGCGCGATTTTGGAGAAAAAACGTGCACCAGCAGGTCGCCATAATCCGCCAGCACCCACTCCGCCTGGTCGTATCCTTCCAGGCTGATGGGAAGTTCGCGCGCCTCTTTTTTCAGCCGCTGCCCCACCTCGTCGGCAATCGCCTGCACCTGCCTCTGATTGGCGCCCGTACAGATCACGAAGTAGTCGGCAAACGATGTGATTCCAGTGAGGTCCAGAACAATCATGTCGCTTGCTTTCTTGGATTCGGCAGCGCGGACGGCGATCAGCCAGGTAGGAATGACGGTTTCGGTGGCGGCGTTTCCTTGGACGTCTACTTTGGTCAGAACACGCTCCTGTCCGTATCGTATCACGCTCCAGAATGCGTGCCCGACGCCTGCATGGCCAGCGCCAGCGCTCCCAGGACGCCGGCGCGGCTGCCGAGGCGGGGAGGCACCACGTAGCTGTCGATCTCCTCCGCCAGCGCGGGAGACTGTATGTACCCGTTCAGGATCCCCGTCAGTTCCCGGCGGATCAGCGGAAACAAATGGTCCTGCTGCATCACTCCGCCGCCCATCACGATCCGTCTGGGTGAAAGCGTACAAACCCAGTTCGCGAGCCCCAGCGCGAGGTAGTGCGCCTCCAGTTCCCACGCCGGATGTCCGGCGGGAAGCGCTTCCGCACGAGTGCCCCATCGCGCTTCGATGGATGGTCCCGAAGCCAGCCCCTCCAGGCAATCGCCATGAAACGGGCAGACCCCGCCGAAGGGGTCGTGCGCGCGGTCGTGCGGAACGCGCACGTGGCCCATTTCCGGATGCATCAGGCCGTGGATGATGCGCCCGCCCGATGCCGCTCCGCCGCCGATGCCCGTGCCCACGGTCAGGTACAGGAAATCAGCCAGTTCCCGGGCCGCGCCCCAGTGCGCTTCTCCCAGCGCCGCTGCGTTGACATCGGTATCGATCGCCACCGGCAGGCGCACTCGCCGCGCAACGGCTCCGGCCAGGTCGAAATTCTGCCACGACAATTTGGGCGTCGAGGTGATGTAGCCGAACGTCTTCGAGGACGGGTCCAGATCCACCGGTCCGAACGAGCCGATGCCCACCGCGCGCAATTCGTCTCCCGCCTGCTCGCAGATAAAGGCCACCGCGCGTTCGACGGTCGGTTCGGGATCGCCGGTGGGAAGCGTCGTAGTGACAAGGTCTTCCGGACAGGTTCCCGCGCCGCAGACGAACTTCGTGCCGCCCGCTTCAATGCAACCGAATGCCATGGATAGGAGTGTAACAACCGGCGCGCCGCGCATAGCGGCATTTTCTTCGGCTATCGGATGCGATTGCTTCCCGCCTGGAGCGCGGTGGTCTTTCCGTTCAAGACGAATTCGCCGGTGACGCCTTCGGGCAGGGTTACGTCCGCTTCCACCCCGGTGCCGCGGCGCGACACGCGAACCGCGATCTCGCCGCGCGGAAGCGGCATCGCGCCCGACAGTTCTTCGAGAGGGCCCAGATGCGGCTCGACGCGCACCCGCGCGAATCCCGGCGCCGCCGGGCTTACTCCGAGCATGCCGCGGAAAAAGTTGATGGCGATGTGCGAACTCCAGGCGTGGGCATCGGAGCGCGAAGGCTCGGGCGATTCCGGCCACGTGGTGAGCCCCAGCTTCAACGCGTCCCGCCACGGCCCCAGCCGCTCCAGGAAGCGATCGCCGAATCCTGCGCGGAACAGCGCTGTATCCACGTAGTAGCGGAAATACAAAGTCGCCGGAGTCAACGATGGGTCCTCCATGAGTGCACGGCCGATCGCCGGGAATTCCTCAGGCGACGCCGCTCCGGTCAGGATCGCCAGCGCGTTCACGTGCTGCGAGAAGCCGCCGCCGGGCGTATCTCGAAACAGGCCGCTACCGGCATCGAAATAGTGCGCGCGGATAGCGGCGCGCAGCCGTTGGACCTCACCCGCGTATTCGCCTGCCAGCGCCTGCGACCCCAGGCTATGCTCCATCTCTTCCGCCGCCTGGTAAGCCGCGAGCCATTGCAGGTCCAGCAGCGCCGAGTTGCCGTCCGGCCCCGAGGGCGCCTCTCCGGCGCTCCATTCGCGCACCCAGTCTGCGAAGTTCCACCACGGGAGCCGTGCCAGTACGCCATCGGGCTTGCGGCGCGCCGCGAACCAGGAAAGAATCGAGCGCGTCGCCGGCAGCATTTCGCGCACGAAGTCAGCGTCTTCGGTGTACATCCAGTAATCGTGGAGCATGCCGATCCAGATCAGCGAAAACGGCGGAATGTACTGCGCCAGGCGAGAGGGACCGCGCGAAAACGTCAGGCCATCGGCGGTCTGGGTGGCCTGCGTGAGCTGCAGCGCATTGCGCATCAGGCGCGAATCGCCCGAGAGCGTCATGGCCGCGAGCGCCTCCAGCCGCGAATCGCCAATGTACTGAAGCTGCTCGTAATAGGCGCAGTCCATGAACGTTTCGTGTGCGTCCACCCGCAGCGTGCGCCAGCTTACGTCGAGCATCTTCTGCAGTTCCGCGTCTTCGCTTCCGGCCGCGTGCAACTGCGCCCGCCGCACGAATGGATAACCGGTGAACGCGGCCGAAAAGCGCTCCAGAGTCAGCGGATCATCGCCGGTTTGGACATGCAGTTCGATATAGCGCCACGTGCGCCACCACAAAGGGCGCCAGGTACGCACGCCGCCGCCATCGGGCAGGAAGATATCGCGATACCCTTTGAATACCTTGCCCTCGACCTCATCGCGATTCCCTTTGTTCCACGTGCCGGGCTGAAACAGCGATTCCGCGTAGCGCAGCGAAATCGTGCCGGCGCGGCCGCCCGAGACGTCGAGTTCCGGGTAGCCGGTCGTGTAATAGCCCTGGTCCAGCACCACGGTCGCGTCGCTGTGGGCTGGAACTTCCCATGGCGTGTTGGGGAAACCCGCGGGCGGTTCCAGGCCCGTGGCGCGCCGGATGCGCATCGGCGGCTCGGGTCGCTCCTCTTCGGGCGGAATCGTGCGGTCCACCAGCATCCACGGACTGTGCGCGTCGCGCGCGCCGCGGTCCGCCGCGACATCCAGGGGCCGGGCCGCGGGCCATTGCGAATCGTCGAACGAGGTATCCTGCCAACCCCATGGATAGCGGGCGCCATCGACGCGCTCGCCCGGTCCGGCGGCGTAATATCCCACCACATCCACTCCCGCACGCACCGGCAAAGGCGAATAGGCGGCATCCAGCGAACACTTCCACTGCCGCCCCGTTTCCACCAGGCGCGGGCCCTGCAGCAGGAATCCGGTCTCATTGGTGATCTGCGCCAGGGGCGCTTGGGCGCCGAAGTTCCAGACCACCGCCGCCAGCGAATTGCGGCCATTGTGCAGGTAGGGGGCAAGCTCCACGGTTTCCCGGCGCCAGTGCAGCAGGTCGCCGCGCGCCGGTCCCACCGACACGCGCGTGCCGTTCACGAACAGTTGATATCGATTGTCCGCCGAGACTTTGACGACGAACGAGGGTGGCCGTTCCGGGAGATCGAAGGTGCGGCGGAAATGCACTACCGTATACTCGGTCCGCGGCGCACCCGGCGCCGTGATCCACTGCGCAGCGCCGGCCGGCTGCAGGCACGCCCCAAGCAGAGCGGCAGTCTGAAATGCGCGAGTGATTCTCATTTTCAGGAAACCATGAAAGTGTTTATTGTAGTGCCCGGCATGCGGAAGGAGGGCGGCGTGAACGGCATGAGATCGCACAATTCGTGCCGGCCTCATTGGGACGACGTGTGCGCGTCCTATCCGTTCGGCGCCGGATTACAACATCTGCAGGATATTCGAGCCAGCCAACTATGGAGTAACATCGCAGTCAGTTCTCCAAGGGGGCAAAGATGTGTACCACGTCCAGTACAATCAGCTCGTTAGTTCGCACATGCGGAGCGGTTGCATTCGTATTTGCACTTACATTCAGTCAGTTATCTCACGTTGCGAGGGCCCAACAGGTGACCGGCGCCCAGATTTCCGGGTACGTCACGGATCCCAGTTCTCAACCGATTGCTGACGCGCAGGTCAAAGCCACGGAAGTGGAGACCGGCGAAGCTCACATCACGGCTACCGACCAAGCCGGCCACTATGCCCTTCCTAATCTCCCGGTGGGACACTACACATTGGAAATCAGTTCGCCGGGATTCAAAACTTACATCCAGAAAGGCATCGAACTTCGGGTAGCGACTAACCCGAGTATTCCGGTAACCCTGCAGATCGGTGCCGTGACGGAAAGCGTACAGGTGACTGCCGACGCCGCGCAGGTGGAGACGAAGGAGAACTCCATCGCCCAGGTGGTGGATACCCAGCGTCTGGAAGACCTTCCCCTAAACGGGCGCAACCTGACGCAACTCCTGACCATCACCGGATACTCGACTTCCAACATGAATCTGCGGGGCGGCGATCTGACCGGCAGCAAGAACATGGGAGGATCGGACGCCTCGGGTCAGTTCTCTGTCGCCGGAAGCGCCGCCAACGGCGTGAACTATCTGCTGGACGGCGGCGATAACAACGATGCGTTCAGTAACGTGAATATGCCGATTCCATTTCCCGACGCAGTCCAGGAGTTCAGTATTCAGACGTCGGGCCTTCCCGCGCAATACGGCCTGCATCCCGGAGGGGTCGCCAACATCATCACCAGGAGCGGCACCAACGCCTTCCACGGCGATTTCTTCGAGTTCTTCCGCAACGGCGATCTGAATGCCCGGCCCAAGGGCGTCATTAATCAGCAACCCCTACGCGATTCGCTCAAGCGCAACCAGTTCGGCGGCACGATCGGCGGGCCGATCCGGAAGGACAAAATGTTTTTCTTCGCCGGCTACCAGGGCACGCGGCAGCGCAGCGATCCGTCGGACCGGACGGCATACGTAGCCACGGCGGCGGCCCTCAACGGAGACTTCAGTGTGCTGGATGGCGCCACGGCCGACGGGGGATGCCTGAGTACCGCCCGCGTCCTGCGGGACCCGAACGGCAATCCCTATCCCAATAACCAGATCCCCGTCTCCACGTTCGATCCGGCGGGCCTGAAACTCGTCAAATCGTATCTGCCGGTTTCTGCCAATCCATGCGGGCAGTATATTTACGGATATCCCGCTAACAATCCCGACGACGAAATCATTGGCCGTGTCGATTACGACATGAGCGAAAAGCATGCCATTTTTGCCCGGTATTTCATCTACGATTACACGGGTCAATATCTCTTCAACGGTACCAATGCTCTTACTACCTCGACTTCCGGTAACCAGGAGCGCTCGCAGACCATCACGCTGGGCGATAACTATACGTTGAATCCCACAACGGTGAATTCCTTCCATGCTACGTTCGACCGGCGCCGCGACAATCGGGCCGCGACTCTGTTCAGCCCGCTGGATCTCGGAGTGAATATGTTCATCAATTCACCGAGTTATACCCAGTTGACGGTGAGCAACTACTCCGGCGGTGGATTCAACATAGGCTGCGGCACATGCGCCCCGGCCAATTTCGATATCAACACTTACCAGGTGGCCGACGACTTTACCCTGATCCGCGGCAAACACCAGCTCGCCTTCGGCTTCGACGGCCGCAAGGATCAGTTCAACTCATATAACTATCAGCAGGCCAACGGTCAGTTTACCTTCAACGGAAGCACCACGGGCGATGGCCTTGCGGACCTTCTGATCGGCCAGTTCTCAAACCTCACGGACGGCAATGTCATTTCGGATTACCTGCGGCAGAACGTGTTTGCGCTCTATGCGCAGGATACTTTCCACGCAACGACCCACCTCACTTTGAACTTCGGCCTGCGGTGGGAGCCGAGCGAACCGGCTTATGACAAGTACGGGCGGGGCGATCAGTTTCTCTGGCCACTCTTCCTCCAGGGCGTGCACAGCACTGTCTATCCCGACGCGCCCGCCGGTTTGATATTCTATGGCGACCCGCAGGATCAGTACGGGAAGGCTTTGACGGCATCTCATTGGGCGACCTTTTCTCCGCGCGTCGGCCTGGTTTGGGATCCCACGGGGACCGGCAAACAGACGATCCGCTCGGCGTTCACCCTCATGCACGACACCGCGGAGCTCTTCTATCCGGAACGGTGGACCACCAACCCGCCGTATGTCTCTTCGATCTCTCTGACCAGCGGCCAGTTTTCAAATCCGTTCGCGGATTACCAGCTAAACGGCAAAGTGGGCGACCCTTTCCCGGGCGCTTCGGTATTCCCCACGCAGGGCACTTATATCAGTCTCCCGCCCAATATTCCTCCGATGTATATGATGCAGTGGAACATCAGTTACCAGCGACAAATCGCTGCGAACTGGGTGGCGACGGTCAATTACATGGGGAATGCATCGCGGCACATCTGGGGATCGACGGACGTGAATTACGCGATTCCATTAGCCGGCGCCACTACCGCCAATGAGAATCAGCGGCGTCTCACTTACCTGGTGAATCCGAGCCAGGGACAATACTACAGCGGCATTGTGCAGACAGATCCCGGAGGGAATGCCGAATACCACGCGCTCTTTTTTTCCATCGAGCACCGCTTCGCTCATGACTTCACGCTATTGTCGAATTACACCTGGAGCCACTGCATCAGCACCTGGGATTTCACAGGAGAATTGGCGGGCACGCAATATCAGAATCCGCTCGACCGGGCCGCGGAGCGCGGCAGCTGTGACTGGGACCATCGGCAGAATTTCGTGACCACCATGGTGGTGCAGAGTCCCGGCTTCGGCAACGCTATGGTCAAACGGGTGACAAAGGACTGGATGCTGTCGCCGATCGTGAACCTGTACACCGGAGCGCCCTTCACCATCACGGACGGCAAAGATATCTCTCTCACGGGGCAGGGAAACGACCGCCCCGACGTCATTGCTCCCAACTCGGTGTTCACTCTTCCGCAGGCCGCGCTGCCGTACTGGTTCAATCCTGCTGCGTTTCAGTGTGCCGGGTCCAATGCGGCGTGCAGCGCGTTCAGCGGTCAGTTTGGAAATCTGGGCCGCAACGCTCTGTATGGTCCCGGCACCATCAGTTGGGATATGAACATCACCCGACTGTTTCAGATGACCGAGCGCTGGCAGTTGCAGGTGCGCGGCGATTTCTTCAATATCCTGAATCACGCTAACTGGAACGATCCGGGCACCACAGTCTCCAGCAGCGGCACTTTTGGCGCCGTCACCAGTTTCGGCAGCCCGCGCATCATTCAGATGGCTGTCAAAGTGTTCTTCTGAGGCGCGGCCGGGAGCGGCGCTTTTCGCGGGTTACCGTGTCCGCTCCCCGTTGACCATCCGCATCACGCCCGCCGGATTTCCGTCGCGCAGTTCCTCGGGCAGCAGGTGTTGCGGCGCATCCTGGTAGCAGACCGGGCGCGCGAAACGGTCGATGGCGCGGCCGCCTACCGAAGTGCTGCGCCCGTCCGACGTCGCCGGCCAGGGTCCGCCGTGCACCATCGCCTCGCAAACTTCGAGGCCCGTAGGGAAGCCGTTGAAGATGATGCGGCCCACTTTCGTCTCCAGCGCCGCCACCAGTTCGCGGACGCTGTCTTCGTCGCCCGGACCGCTGTGAATCGACGCCGTGAGGTTGCCTTCCATGCGGTGTGCGATCTCTACGGCCTGGACGCCGTCCACATATCGCACCAGCATGGTGCTGGGGCCGAAAACCTCCTCGGCCAGTTGCGGATTCGCCAGCAGCGTCGCGGCTTCGGTCTCGAAGAGCGCCGGCCGCGCGGCGTGCGCTTCGGGGCCCCATTCCACGAGGCTGCGCACGCGCGAATCCTCCGTGCGCGCGCCTACCAGCCGGCCGTAGTTCTGCAGAATGCCCGCGTTCAACATGACGGCGGGTTTCGTCTCGCGCAGGCGCTGCGCCACGTCGCCCGCGAACCGGTCGGCTTCGGCGTTATGGGGGAGCAGCACGAGCCCGGGATTGGTGCAGAACTGCCCGACCCCGAGGGTCACAGAGCCATGCAGCGCCGCGGCGATCTGCGGCCCGCGCTCAGCCAGCGCTCCCGGCAGCACGAATACCGGGTTGACGCTGCTCATTTCGGCGTAAAACGGAATGGGCTCGGCGCGCTCCTGCGCGATCTTCCAGAGCGCCGTCCCGCCGCGCTGCGATCCCGTAAATCCCACCGCGCGAATGCCTTCATTCGCCACCAGTTTCTGCCCCAGTTCAAAACCGATGCCGAAGAGGAGCGAGAAGACGCCTTCCGGCATGCCGGTGCGCTCGGCCGCGTCGCGAATCGCCAGTCCGCAGTACTCCGCCGTCCCGGGGTGCGCGAAATGCGCATTTACCACTACAGGATTGCCCGCCGCCAGCGCCGACGCCGTATCGCCGCCTGCCACGGAGAACGCCAGCGGAAAATTGCTTGCGCAAAACACCGCTACCGGCCCCAGGGGACGCTGCATCGAACGCACGTCCGGCTTGGGCGGCTGCCGTGACGGATCGGCCGTGTCGACGCGTGCATCCACCCATGAGCCCTCTTCCACGATCCCGGCGAAGAAGCGCAGTTGTCCGCAGGTGCGGGCGCGCTCGCCGCGCACGCGTGCCTCGGGCAGCGCCGTTTCCTGCATGACGCGTTCGACCAGCGGATCGCCGATGGCCTCAATGCGCTCGGCAATCGCCCTCAGGAATTCCGCGCGCCGGCGCCGTCCCAATTCGCGATAATCCGGAAAACAGGCTATCGCCAGGCCGATCGCGCGTTCCAGGTCTTCCGATGTGGCCGCGCGATAGGCCGGCTCGAAATGCTCTCCATTCGCCGCATTGACGCCAAAAAAAACAGGCTCGGTATTTTGTGTGCGCCCGAAGCCGATAATCGATTGTCCGGTCAAAGAGAATGTCATAAGTCAAAAAAGCGGTCGGCGGCCAGATTCTGTTTTGCCGATTCAGGCGCTCTGTCCGTAAGTCGCCTTCGGCCCGTGCTTGCGGAAGTGATGCTTGTCGTGCAGCGCTTTGCTGATGGGTGTGGCCGCCGGATTGATGGTGAGCGTCTGCCACGCCATAGCCGCAAGTTCTTCGACGATGACCGCGTTGTGCGCCGCGTCCATGGCCGATTTTCCCCAGCAGAAGGGCGCGTGCCCCGCCACCAGCGCTGCCGGGCAACTCAGCGGATCGCGTCCCTGCATCAGCCGGATGATGGCCACTCCGGTGTTCGCTTCGTAAGCCTCTTCGATTTCTTCCGGCGTCAGCGCTTCGGTCACCGGCACCGGCCCGTGGAAATAGTCGGCGTGCGTGGTGCCGAAGCACGGGATCTCGCGCCGCGCCTGCGCCCACGCCGTAGCGTGCCGGGAATGTGTGTGCGCCACCCCGCCGATGGAAGGAAACGCGCGGTAGAGCGCGGCATGCGTCCCCAGGTCCGAACTCGGTTTCAAACGCCCCTCGACCACCTTGCCGTTGAGATCCGCGATTACGATATCCTCCGGGGTCATCTTCTCGTACGGCACGCCGCTGGGCTTGATGGCCAGCAGTCCGTGGTCGCGCGAAACCCCGCTGGCGTTGCCGAATGTGTAAATTACCAGGCCGCGCCGGACCAGTTCCAGGTTGGCTTCCAGTACCTCAGCTCGCAGCGCTTCCAGCATTCTTTTCTCCCCGCGCCTGGGCCGCGATCCGCCGCAGTTCCGGCAGCACATCGCCGAACTCCGCCGCCTGCGACGTGCGCTCGCCCAGCGCAAAATACAGCTTGCGATACAGCTTGTACAGCTCCTCGTATACCGCTGCCTGGCGTTCGTCCGGTTCTACTACCGCATGAGCCGGACACAGCGCGGCCTGCGCTTCTTCGATGGTCGCAAATGTCCCGGCGGCAAGGAAAGCGAAGATGGCCGAGCCGAGACTCGTCACATCGCCCTTGGGGACCAGAATCGGCTTTCCCAGTGCGTTTGCGTACACCTGGTTCAGCACGCCGTTCTTTTGCGGAATCCCGCCGCCGTTGATGATGCGGCGCACCGGCACGCCGTGCTCTTCCATGCGCTCGAGAATCACGCGCGTGTGCAGCGCGGTTCCTTCAATCGCCGCAAAGAGCTCGTCCTGCGCGGTGTGGGTCAACCGCCATCCCAGCGTGACGCCGCTTAATTCGGGATTCACCAGAACCGTGCGGTCGCCGTTGTCCCACGTCAGCCGCAGCAGCCCTGTCTCCCCGGCGCGGTACGCTTCGAGACCGCTCGAAAGCGCGGCGACCGTGGTCCCGGCGCGCCGCGCGATGGCCTCGAAGATATCGCCGGTCGCCGAAAGCCCCGCTTCGATGCCCGTGCGCGCGGGATCCACCGAGCCGGCCACGACGCCGCACACGCCGGGCACCAGAGATGCCTCGTCGCTGATTGCGATAATGCACGTCGAAGTACCCACCACGTTGACTACGTCGCCCAGCCGCACGCCGGCGCCGATTGCATCCCAGTGTGCGTCGAACGCTCCCGTCGGAATCGGAATCCCGGGACGCAGCCCCAGTTTCTCCGCCCATTCCGGGGAGAGGTGGCCGGCGAGCCGGTCCGACGCCGCGTACCGCCCGTCCAGCTTCGCCCGCACGCCGCCCAGCAGGGGATCCACTGCCGTCAGAAACTCTTCCGGCGGCAGCCCGCCGAGCCGCGCGTTCCACATCCATTTATGGCCCATGGCGCAGATGCTGCGCGGCACATCTGCCGGCTCGCGTACGCCGCAAAGCACCGCGGCCACCATGTCGCAATGTTCCAACGCCGCGCGGAAGCGCGCGCGCTTTTCCGGATTGTGGCGCAGCCAGTGCAGCAGCTTGGCGAAACCCCATTCGGAAGAATAAATGCCGCCGCACCATTGGATGGCTTCCAGCCCGCGTTCGCGCGCCGCGCGGGTGATCTCCGCCGCTTCGCTCCACGCGCGATGATCGCACCACAAGTAATAATCGTCGAGCGGCTCGAGATTGTCATCCACCGGAATCACGCTCGAGCCCGTGGTGTCCAATGCGATCGCGTCGATGCGCCGCCCATCGATCCCTGCGTTGACGAGGGCGGACCGCATGGCCTCGACCAGCGCCCGCATATGGTCCGCGTGGCTCTGGGTGGCGAAGTCGGGATCCTCCTTTTTTCTCAGCAGCGGATATTCACCGATTCCTGAACCCAGCTTGCCGCGTTCGCTATCGAAAATCGAAACCCGTACCGAAAGGGTGCCGAAATCCACTCCCGCAACGATGGCCATAAACTCCCCAAAAAATAATCAGCCGCCGATGAACGCCGATACGAGGGAACTCGGATATCGGCGTTTCCCGGTGTTCCTCGGCGGCCGTCAAATTCTACTGGTGCGCGTGCACACCCCAGCCCAGATATCTCCCGGCGGCTTCTTTCACCGCGCCGGAAACCTCGGAGAGATTCGCGGCCACGTGATGCTCGAAGCCCTTCTCGCAGATATACCGCAGCAGTCCCTGCAGGTTGGGAATGCGCACCACGCCGGCGCCGCCGAAGGTCTCGAGCGAATCGTCGGTGAATTCGCCCTCGCCTACATAGCCGCGGATTTCGCCGTTGCGATCGTCGGTGGAGAAGCGCGCGAAACTCATCGGCCCGCTCTTCACGCGCCCCACGCAGGTGCCGTAGGTGTTCTCGCGTCCCACCGTCCCCGCGATAATCGCCTGGAAATCCATGCGCGTTTCCCGGAAGAAATGCTTGGGCAGGTTGCTGCAATGGAAGCACACGGCCTTGTCGGGGTCTTCGCCGTAATTGTTATTCCAGTCCAGCAGCGCGCTGGGGGTTCCCGATGCCAGTTGCAGCGCGTGCATTCCTACGACTCCGACGATATCCACCTCGCAGGCGCTGGACATCAGGTTCTCGCTCATCATGCTCATCACCGTGCAGGGCACCACGCCGAAGTACTCCTCGAGCGAAGTCCAGCACTGCACGGCGCTGATGGTGCATTCCGTCTGCTCCATCCACTGGTCGATCACCGCCCCGAGTTTGGCCATCTTCAGCAGCGCGTCGCAGGGCACCTGCTCGGTGGACACATATTTCTGAATCGCTTCGAGCTTGGCGGCCGCGGCGGGATCGGTGTCGCTCATGCGGGCGATGCGCCCGAGGATCTCGGAGAGATCGATCGGCTCGACCGAAATTCCGTTCGCTTCCAGAATCTTCTCGCTGTACCGCACCGTGTTGAATGCCGCCGGCCGCGCGCCGATGGCGCCGATGCGCAGGCGCTTCAACCCGCGCACCACGCGGCAGACCCCGGCGAACCAGCTCAGGTCGTGGCGGAAGAAGTCGGAATCGGGCGCCTCTGTGTGGCGCGTGGTCAGCGAGTAGGGAATCCCGTACTGCGTCAGGTTGTTGCACACGCTCATCTTGCCGCAGAAGCTGTCGCGCCGGTCGCGGATGGTCATGAGGCCCGGCGTGTCCGGCGTGGCCTGCACGAGCACTGGAACGCGCAGGCCGCTCATCCGCAGCGTGTCCGCCACCGCTCGTTCGTCTCCGAAATTCGGCAGCGTCACGATAATGCCGTCGATTTCGCCCGCATGCTTGCGAAACAGGTCCGCGCAGCGCGCCGCTTCCGCGCGCGTTTCCACTGCGCCGAACTTGGTGTCTTCCGGTGTGACCGAAATCGCGCCGTAACCGGCGTTGCCGATCGCCGCGAGCATTTCCGTGCGGCCGCTCTTTGCCAAATGGTCCGGGAAAAACCCCCGATTGCCAGTGATCACACCAAAAGTGATTCCGTGGTCTTTACCGTTGGTCATGTATGAATCCTCTACTTCGTCTTCTTCGGCGAAAACTTCACCGTATAAATCAGGCCCAGGAGAATCAGTAGTCCACCCCACCAGATGTTGGCGTGCAGGCTCGCCAGCACCACCGGGTGCTCCGGCGGCGCGACCAGATCGTGCAGGCCCGCGCCCAGAATCAGGATGCCGTAAAGCAATAGCAGCGCCCCAATGAAGAACCAGATCGAAATCATGTCGGATCGATGCATCTCTCACCTACCAGAAAATGACTTGCAGGGCCAGGAACGCCGCTGCCACCACGCCTGCCCAGAAAATCGGCCGCTGGTACAAAGGCAGATGGCCTTCCGAGGGCAGGTTGGTGCAGCCGTATACCAGCCCGACCAGCTCCGCCTCGGGCTTCGGTCTCGTCACATAGCTCACCACCACGGTCACGATGACGCACACAATCCACGACCATAGTGCGCGGAACATGTTCTCCGCCATATCCTTGGCCGAAGAAGACAGCGCCACATAGCGCAGCGCCGTGGGGTCTATCTTCACCCACAGCCATAAACCGATGCTCGAACCCGTTCCAGCCAGCAGCCCCCAGAATCCGCCCGGTCCCGTGGCCCGCTTCCATAACATTCCCAGCAGCACGGTGCCGAACAAGGGAGCGATGAAGAAGCTGAACAGAGCCTGCACGTAATCCATGATGCTGGCGAACTGCATCACCAGGTACGCCGTACCGATGCTTGCCAGCACCCCCAGCACCGTGCACCACCGGCCCACCAGCACGAAATGCGCGTCGGTCCCGTCTTTCTTGATCAGGGCGCGATAAATGTCGTAAGTCCATACGGTCGTGAAGGCGCTCACGTTGCCTGCCATCCCCGACATAAATCCGGCCACCAGCGCCGTGATCCCCAATCCCAGGAGACCCGGCCCGCAATATCGCGCCAGCATCAGAGGCAGGACATCGTTGTAACTGTGCGCGCCCGTGGCCAGAGCCTGGGTCTCGCCGACGAGCTTGTACGGCAGGACCGCCAGGCCGAGCAGCCCCGGCAGAATCACAATGAACGGCACGCACATCTTGAAAGCCGCTCCGATGATGGGAGCCAGTTTGGCGCTGCGCAGATCCTTGGCGGCGATCACGCGCTGCACCACCAGAAAATCGGTCGTCCAGTAGCCAAAGGAAATCACCGCTCCGAGTCCGAACACGATGCCGATCCAGTTGATGCCCATGGGGTTGTCGCTGAAATGGCCGAGGCCGCTCCAGAGGTGCGTAAAATCCTGGCCCGGAAAGCGCGCGTGGATTTTGGCCACCATGCCGCTCCAGCCGCCCGCTTCGGTCAGCCCGATGATCGAAATCAGCAGCGCGCCCGCCCAGATCAGCACAAACTGAAGGACTTCGTTGAAGATGGCTGAGAGCAGCCCGCCCAGCACTACGTATGCCGCCACCGTGACCGACGAAACCCAGATGCTGAAGTTGATATCCCACCCCAGCACTACCTCCAGCACCTTCGCCATGGCGTACATGTTGATGCCGCTCATGAACACCGTCATCAACCCGAAAGAGATGGCGGAAAGCGCCCGCGCCGGCTCGCCGAACCGCAGTTTCAGGTATCCCGGCACCGAATGGGTTTTGGAGATGTAATAGAACGGAATCATGACGATGGCCAGGAAGAGCATCGCCGGAATGGCGCCGATCCAGTACCAGTGCGCCGCCAGGATTCCGTATTGATAGGAGGCCGCCGCCCAGCCCATCAGTTCCAGGGAACCGAGGTTGGCAGCCAGGAAGCTTAGTCCGGCGATCCACGCGGTCATTTCGCGGCCCGCCAGGAAGAAATCCTCGCCGGTCCTGGTGAATCGTCTCAGATAGAAACCGATTCCGATGACCGCCACGAAGTAGAGGATCACTATCGCCAGGTCCACCGGCGACAGGGCCATCATCCGCGAATGCGCGGGCAGCAGTGTAATCGCTTGCACCAGCCTATCGTATGAGTGAGACTGGCCCGAAGTCAAGGAATCCCTTGCCGCCTTGCAACGTCCTACTGGATTCCACCTTCGGGAGCGGTTACAGTGTACCCCATGCGAACGATGCCCCTGCTCATCCTGCTGATGGCCTGTTCCGCCATGAGCGTCCACCCCCCGGCTGCCGCCCAATCTCCCGAGCCTCCCCCGGCGGCCTCATGCGGACCTCAGGGCAGTAGCTACACGCGGACCACCCTATACTTCGGGCTCAATCGGAAAACCGGGACCATCAGCGAAGCGCAGTGGCGCGCCTTCCTGCGCGACCAGGTAACGCCGCGATTCCCGCAGGGACTTACCGTTTGGGAAGCCGGCGGCCAGTGGCGCCGGGACGACGGTAACATCATTCACGAGCGCTCCAAGGTGCTGCTGCTGGTTCACGAGGACACTCCCGCTGTTCGCTCCGCCATCGCCGCTATCATCGCCGGCTACAAGCGCGAGTACCAGCAAGAGTCCGTATTGTGGGAAACAGCGCGGATCTGCGCGGCGTTCTGAGGCTGGCTTGTTTTCAAACTCGGAGACAGAACCTATTTCCGCCGTGCGGCCTTGCGGCGCGGTTGTTCCGCGGCCGGCGGCGCCGAGGAGGTCGTCGGAGTTCCCTTTTTCGGCACCGCCGCAAATGCGATCGCGGTCAACGGATGCAACTCCCACAGGGTCGCCGCATGCATGCCCTTTTTGCCGCGCGGCGGGTCCCCTACGTGCGAATCGTCGTAGAACAGCACTCCCGTCACCGTGACGTACACCGGATGCTGCATTACCGAGCCGGATGTCGTCGGGTCCTTCCCCTTCAGGAGATTGGTCTTGATGAAGGTGCGGACCGCGTCGAACGTGGGCCGCAGATCGGCATTGGAGACGTAGGCGGGATCGGGGTTGGGGACCTCCACGATCAGGCAGTTATCACCGGACGTGGGCGAGTCGCTGACCTGTATGTGAAAGTCGCCGTCGGTTTCGAACGCCACCAGGTGCAGATACGCCGTGGTGGTGATCATGGCGCCTTCGTTGTATTTCGCTCCCGCCGCGGCGGGCATGCGCTGGGATTGATATCGTTTGTCGTCCTTCTTTACGCCGGACACGTCCTGTATCGCCAGCAGGTCCGTGATCGCCACGTTTTGCGCCTTACCCGGCGTCGTGGGCAGGCTTGTTTTGACGCTCCAGCGCTCCGTCCCCGGCTTCATCCCCTGGGGCGCTTGCGCGAACAACGTCGCCAGCAGCAATATCGTCCACATGAGTTTCCTCCCGGGCGTACGCTGCCGGTATTTCCCTAGTGGCCGACCGTCTTGACTCCGTGCAGCGATTCCGCCTTGCTGAATTTTGGCCAATTATAGCCGTAAAAGGCCACAAATGCGAAGCAAAACATGGGCACGATGAAACCGCGCGACATATTAAATTTGTCCGCCACCAGTCCCATCACCTTGGGGAGAAGCGCTCCGCCCATGATCGCCATGACGATATAGGAAGACGCCTTCTTAGCGCGCGCGCCCAGCCCGAAGATCCCCAGGGCGAAGATCGTCGGGTACATGATGGACATGAAGAAGTAGCTGAGGAACACGCAGGCCACGCTGATCCAGCCCAGCTTGGCGAAAATGACCAGGCACATGACGACGTTGGCTACTCCGTACAGCCCCAGCACGCGGTGCGCCGACGCCCGCTTCAAAATGGCGGCGCCGGAGAAGCGGCCCGCCAGGAAACAGACGAATCCCAAAGAGGCCAGGTTCGAGGCGCCTTTGTTGCTGATCTGGAGCACGCCGCTTTTCGCGGTTTCGAACCAGCCGCTCAGCCAGTCGTTGAAGAATCCGGAATTGGCGGAAAGATGCGCCATTCCCGCGCCCCAGGAATGCGGTATGGGCGGCACTTCGGCCGTCATATAGTTAATGAAGAAACTGAAAATTCCCGCTTGCGCGGCCACGTAAAAGAACTGTGCCGCCACCGCCAGCACAAAATGGGGATGTTTCCAGATGGAGTGCGATTCCCCGGGTGCGGCATCGTCCAGGTGGTAATCGTCTTCGGTCTTGATATCCGGAATGCTGGAGACGAAGAAAATCGCCGCGATCACCAGCACCGTAACGGCGACCCAGAGGTACGGCACATACAGCGTCTGGTTCCCGGTGCTGTGCCCCATGGCATCCTTCGAATAGAAGTACACGCTGCCGACGATCGGTCCGAAGATCCAGCCGATCCCGTTGCAGGATTGCGCCAGGTTGATGCGGGTGGCCGCGAACCGCTGGTCGCCCAGCACCGTCGTGTAGGGATTGGCGATGGTCTCCAGAAATGCCAGGCCCGTGGCGATCATGCAGACTCCGGCCAGGAATGCCACGAACGCCATCGCCGGTGACACGCTGCCCGTCTGGGAGAGCGCGCTGATATGCGTCGCAGGCAGGAACCAGAATCCGCCGATCGCCACGATAATCAGGCCGGTGATGATTCCGCCCTTGTACCCCAGTTTCGTCGCCAGGGTGCCCGCCGGGACGGCCATGATGAAGTATCCCAGGTAGTGCGCGAACTGCACCCAGGCCGACTGCGCCTTGCTGAGGTGCAGCTCATCCTGAAAGTGCTTGTCCATCACGTCGATCATCCCGTTGCAGAATCCCCAGAGGAGAAACAACGAGCTGACCAGGACGAACGTGAACACCAGGTTCCGCCCATCCCGCAGGAAAAGTCCGTCTTTTTTATTGCTCATGGTTGCCGACACACGATTCTATCAGCAAAGCCCAGGCTTTATCGTTATCGGCGGCGATTTCGGTAGTCGCTTAATGCGCCCCCGCGGTCTCCTCCACCGGCGCGAACGGGCTCACCAGGTTCCCTTCGCCATCGAATTCGAAATCCACCGTGGCCTCGATTTCGATCATCGGGTTGTTTTCGATCTTCGCGCGCAGGTTCTCGCTGAGCCCGATCCGCCCCAGTTCCATGGTGTTGCGAATCCAGCCGAAGGTGACGGCGTCGAGATCGACCTTCCCTGCCGTGGGAGCGATGTGTTCGATGCACTCGCGGTCGGTCGGGAAGTGGATCGGGGTGCGGATCGCCGCGGGCGTATTGGCGGTGAGTGAGTTGATCCGCGTGGGTTCCCAGTCGATGCGATTCACCAGCCGGTCCGTGACTACATCCGCCATCCCCAGCCCCACGCCGCTGTTGTAAGTCAGCTCGCTCAGGTTGCGCACGAACACGCGCTCGAAGCGCGGCGCCGTGTCCCATGGATTGTATTCGCCGTTCACCCCGCGGTTGACCACTTTCGTGTCCATCCCCGCGCCGGAAATGTTCTTGCCGATTTCGTCCAGAATCAGCACGTCCAGGTCGCAGGGAATCCGCGCCATCCACGATTTCACCAGCGCCAGGTTTTCTTCTTCCCGCTGCTCCATCAGTTCCACCGGCACCGGGTCCAGCCTGGCCGTATTGTGGTTGGCGTCTTCCATGATCGCGAGTCCGCCCAGAATCTTTCCCGATTGCAGCACCTGCCGGCCTACACTGCGAATCACGTGCTCCAGGCCCAGCCGGTATGCGTACGTGTGGTAGCGCTGCGCGCCGGCGAATTTGCCCAGCCCGATGGCCATCATTTTGAACAGGCCGCTTTCGATCTTGCCCGCGAAATCGGTATGCCATTTCACCCGGCCTACCAGCATCACCCCATCGGATTCGTAAGCCAGTTTGTCCATGAAGGCTTCGATGCCGTCGGCGGTCTTGCCGAGGGAGACCACTTCCAACTGGCTGACCAGCGGGCATCCCATGGAACTGGAAGTAATGCCGTAATGAGCCAGCACGTCCGCCTGCCCGGCTGCCGACGCCGCGCCGTGGCTTCCCATAGCGGGGAAGATAAACGGCTGCATGCCGGCGTCTTTCCAGTACTGCACCACGCTGCGCACGATGGTCGCAATATTGTGGATGCCGCGGCTGCCGACGCCGATAGCCACCCGCCCGCCCGGCTTCACGCGGGAGGCGAATCCGGAAGCGGCAAGCTGTTTGCGCACCTCGGCCGCGGTATCGGGAATGCGGCGGTCGGGAAATTTCTGGCGAACCAGACAAAGACGGGGAAATCGCATGACAAATTTATTCTACCCCCCTTGCACCCGCGCGCCGCTGGGAGCGCGCATCTGCTATCCTCACCTCAGGCGCACTCATGACCCTCCGTACGGCCGCTTGCGTGGCGTTTGCCGCCGCTCTGGTGGGCTCGCTCTGCGCCTTTCAGCGTCCGTTCCGCGAATTCCCCGGCGTGGAATATCAGCTCGGCAGCATTCCTCTGCCGCCCGACTGGCAGGAAAAAGCCGAGTGGACCTTCGCCCGCCTCATGTATCCGCCCGCTCCCGGCGGCCGCTTTGGACGCGGTTTCGGCGGCTATGGCTACGGCCGGCGCAACGGCGGCGTCTGGACCGAAGGCAATTCCATCTGGACGCAGGACTACCCGCGCGCCGACCGCCACTTCGTGCAGGCCGTGCGCCGTCTCACCCGCATTCAGGTCCGCTCCGTCGAGCAGCCTGTCAATCTCGATGAAGGCGACGTCTACGACTGGCCGTGGCTCTACGCCGTGCAGCCCGGCCACTGGCAACTCACCGACGCCCAGGCGAAAGCCATGCGCGAATACCTGCTGCGCGGCGGGTTCTTCATGGCTGACGATTTCTGGGGCGAAGGCGAATGGGAAGTCTTCATGGCCAGCATGAGAAAGGTCTTCCCCGACCGCCAGCCCGTCGAGCTGCAGAACAGCGACGCCATCTTTCACACCGTTTACGATCTCGACGACCGCTACCAGGTGGCCAGCGAGGGCTCCGTGCAGCGCGGCAGGAGCTGGAAGTGCGAGGGCTGCCCGGATCGCTGGCGCGGCATCTTCGATGACCACGGCAGGCTGATGGTCGCCATCACATTTCAATCCGATGTCGGCGATTCCTGGGAGTGGGCCGACGCCCCTTACTACCCGGAGCGCTACGCGGCGCTAGGCATCCGCATCGGCGTCAACTACATCATCTACTCGATGACGCACTAGGCTCCGCTGGCTTTCTTGCGCGGCTCCATCCGGTCCCATGTTCTCCAGATTCGCCCGGTCTCCCAGTGGTGCAGTGCAGCGTCCAGCATCGCCGTGACGGCCGGCTGCTCGAACGGTTTGTGAAGAAGATCGAATCCGCCGCGGTCGATCACTTCTTCCCATAGGTGCCAGTCGCCGCTTCCGCTGGCCACAATGACCGGAGCCGGATGCCGCGAATGAGTTACCCTATCGACAATCTGTTTCCAGTCCCCTTCCACCTCCACGTCACAAATCACCACCGGCACCAGCACCACGTCCAGGGTGGCCAAAGCCTCGCCGGCCGTTCGAACCCGCAGAACGTGCCAGCGCATCCCTGTCAGAGCTTTTGCCAGCGCCGTCCCGTCGGTCTCGTAACGCGATATAAAAAGTACATCCAGAACTGCTCCCGGCTGTGTCGGCGCCCGCGGCACCGGCACGAACCCATTTCGTCTGATTTCGTTCCCCACGGTCCCCCTCGGTTCGGAAAGAAAAAATCCCTCCAATTTGAGGTTAAAACCTGCATGTTGTCCGGCACCATCCCCCGCAGACAGTAGTTCGCGGCACTCAATGAGATTACGCAACACTAGCCCGAGTGAGGCAGTCTCATTCACCAGCCTCGCGTGGAGTACTGTGAAGACGCGGCGTTATAGTGGGCATTGTGCTGATCCGCCTGTTTCTCTCTGCGGCCGCGCTGGCCGGGCTGCTGGCCGCCTCCGATGCCCGCAGCATCCCGCTCGCGGGCACCTGGGGTTTCCGGCTCGATTCCGCCAATGCCGGCCACAAGGAGCAATGGTTCGAGCAGAAGCTAGACACGCAGACGATTTTTCTTCCCGGCAGCACGGACCAGGCCGGCTTCGGTGACAAAACCATTACGCCGCCGAAAGGCGTTCTCACCCGGCCCTACCGTTACGAAGGCGCGGCCTGGTATGACAGGCCGGTTTTCATTCCGCCGCAGTGGCGCGGACAGAGAATCACGCTGTTTCTGGAGCGTCCCCACTACCAGACGGAAGTGTGGGTGGATGGCAAACCGTTCGGCATGCAAAACAGCCTCTCCACGCCGCACGTCTACGACCTCACATCCGCGCTTTCGCCCGGCGTGCACCGCATCACCATTTGCGTCGACAACACCTACCGCATCGAAGTGGGCCGCGATGCCAGCAGCATGACGGACCACACACAGACGAACTGGAACGGCATCGTGGGCAGAATCGAGCTGCAGAGCTCGCCGCCGGTCTGGATTGACGATGTCGCGCTGTTTCCGGAAATCGGCGCGCGCAGATTGCGGGTCACCGGCCAAATCCGCAGCCTCGGCGGCATTCCCGCCGCCGGCGAACTCACCGCCATGGTTCCGGGACTGCCGCAGGCCAGCGTTTCCGCGCGTGTCTCCGGCAAATTCGATTTCACCGTGCCGGTGGCCGCGGCGAAACTGTGGGATGAGTACGAGCCCTCGCTGTATACCCTGGTTTTGCGGCTCGGCGGCGACGAACTCGAGCTGCCGTTCGGGATGCGGCAGATCTCGACTCGCGGCACGCAGTTCCTGTTGAACGGCCGCCCCATTTTTCTGCGGGGCACGCTCGAATGCAATATCTTCCCGCTGACCGGGTATCCGCCCACGAACGAAGAGGATTGGGCGCGTCTCTTCCGCATTGCGCGCTCCTACGGACTGAACGCCTTCCGCTTTCATTCCTACTGTCCGCCGGAAGCGGCCTTCCGCGCCGCGGACCGCGCCGGCTTCCTGCTGCACGTCGAGTTGCCCGTCTGGAGCCACGTCGCCGGAACGAACTGGGAGCTCGACGATTACATGCGCGCCGAGGGATATCGCATCCTGAAGGCGTACGGCAACCATCCTTCTTTCACCATGCTTTGCCTGGGCAACGAGCTCAGCGGCGACGACCGCTTCCTCGATGGCCTGGTCGGCGAATTCAAGGCCGCCGATCCGCGGCGCCTCTACACCTTCTCCGCCGACTATCGCCGCCGTATGCCCGGCCCGACTTCCGATTACTACGTTACCCAGCAGACCACCGCCGGTCGCCTGCGCATCAGCGGCACGCGCTTCGGGCAGACCGACGACGGCACGGATCACGATTTCACCGTGAGCGTCAAAGCCGTCCCCGTGCCGCTGGTGTCGCATGAGCTGGGCCAGTGGGCCGTTTTTCCCAGCTTCGATGAGATCGGCAAATATACCGGCGTCCTCAAAGCGCGCAATCTGGAGCCGTTTCGCGACCAGCTCGCGGCGCGTGGCATGATCGCCCAGGCGCGCGACTTTCAACACGCCTCCGGGCGGTTTTCCTGGTCCATTTACAAGGAAGATATGGAAGCGGCGCTGCGCACCCCGAACTATGGCGGCTTTTTCCTGCTCCAACTGGAAGACTTTCCGGGGCAGGGCGAAGCCCTCGTCGGCCTCCTCGATTCCTTCTGGGATTCGAAAGGCATTCTCACCCCCGAAGAGTTCCGCCGCTTGTGCAATGACACCGTGCCCTTGGCGCGCATGAAGAAATTCGTCTGGACCGGGGACGAGACTTTCGAAGCACACGCCGAAGTGGCGCACTACGGCAAGCAGGCCATCGAGGGCACAACGGCCCGCTGGAGCCTTACCGACGATTCCGGCCGTGCCGTACGGCACGGCGCATTCCCCAAAGTGAATATCCCCTGCGGCAGCGTGACCGCATTGGGCGAGATCCGGCTCCCGCTGCGCGATCTCTCCGGCCACTTCACCCTGACAGTTGAGATTCCCGGCACGGAAGCGCGCAACGACTGGAATGTATGGGTGTACCCCGGGCAAGTCAACACCGCAACGCCGCCGGGTGTGACCGTCGCCACCACCTGGGCGGACGGCCGCGATGCGCTAGCGCAGGGCCGCCGCGTGCTGCTGCACTCCCTCGAGAGCGCCGCGCTCGAGCCCAACCGCTTTCTGCCCGTCTTTTGGTCGAAGGCCTGGGGCGGCCAAAGTTTCACCTCGCAGCCCAGCCACATGGGGATTCTTTGCGATCCCAAGCATCCCGCGCTCGCCGGCTTCCCTACGGCCAGCCACGAGGATTTTCAATGGTGGGAGCTGACCGAGCGTTCCCGCGTCTTCGTCCTGAACGACACCCCCGCGGACTTCCGCCCCATCGTGCAGGTGATCGACGATTTCCATCGCAATGACAAGCTCGGCTACGTCTTCGAGGCGGTGGTAGGAGAAGGCAAACTGCTCGCGGCGTCTTTCGATCTCACCAATCATCTGGAGCAGCGCCCGGTGGCCCGGCAGATGCTGCACAGCCTCCTCGAGTATGCCCGGCGGTTCGATCCGCAGGCCCGGCTTTCGCCGGAAGATCTCGACAAAATCATGGGCCGGCCGTAATCGCATGAACCCCGCTGCCAAAGGATTCGATCTGCCGACGGCGCCCGCGTCCGAGGGCGGGCCGGTAAAGGCGTGGATGGAGCCGGTGACGATACCCACTTACGAGCCCGCGCCGCCCGACGGGAACCCCATGTTCCTGGAGAAGCGCGTCTACCAGGGCTCCAGCGGCCGCGTCTATCCGCTGCCGTTCACCGATCGCGTTTCCACCGAAAAACACCATCGCCTCTGGCAGGCGGCGCATATCGAAAACGAATTCGTGCGCATCATGGTGCTGCCGGAAATCGGCGGCCGCCTGCACGTGGGTCTGGATAAAACTAACGGCTACGATTTCTTTTATCGCCAGAATGCCATCAAGCCCGCTCTGGTGGGCCTGGCCGGGCCCTGGATCAGCGGCGGCGTGGAGTTCAATTGGCCGCAGCACCACCGTCCGGCGACGTTTCTGCCCGTGAGCGCGTACATCGAACGCCACCCCGACGGGTCGCAGACCGTCTGGCTCAGCGATCACGACCCCATGTGTCGTATGAAGGGCATGCATGGAGTCTGCCTGCATCCCGGAAAAGCGCTGGTCGAGCTCAAAGTCCGGTTGTACAACCGCACACCTTTCGTGCAGACGTTCCTCTGGTGGGCCAATGTAGCGGTCCACGTCCACGAGCAGTATCAGAGCTTTTTTCCGCCGGACGTGCATTACGTGGCAGACCACGCGGGCCGCGCCATCAGCAGCTTTCCCCTCTGCGAAGGCACCTATTACGGCATCGACTACGCGGCGCGGGCGCGCCGCGGCGTGCCGCAGGAGGAACGTCCGCGGCAGTTCGTGCCGCCCGGGACATACGCGCCCGACGACCTGAGCTGGTACGCCAACATCCCCGTCCCGACCAGCTATATGGCTCTCCGCAGCCGGGGCGAATTCGTGGGCGGCTACGATCATGCCCGCCGTGCCGGAGTGGTGCACATCGCCAATCCGCACATCTCGCCGGGCAAGAAACAGTGGACCTGGGGCAACCAGGAATTCGGCTACGCCTGGGACCGCAACCTCACCGACGCCGACGGCCCTTACATCGAACTCATGGCCGGGGTCTACACCGATAACCAGCCTGATTTCTCCTTCCTGGCACCTTACGAGACCCGCACCTTCCGCCAATACTGGTATCCCATTCGCGAGATCGGTCCGGCGCATGCAGCCAACCTGGAGGCCGCCCTGAGCCTGCTTGTGGCGGACGGCAGGGCGCGGGTCGGGGTATCCGTGACGGAGGCGCATGCGGGCGCGGTGGTTCGTCTCGAACCCGTGGCGCGTTGGCAGATGGACCTGGCGCCCGGCAAACCGTTCGTCGCCGAGACCGGCTGCGCGATCGATAAGCCTACCCTCATCGTGGAAGCCGATGGCCGCGAGTTGATCCGCTATGTCGAGCAGGACCGCGCGGGCGATTCTGCGCCCGAGCCCTGCACGGAGCCTCCCGCGCCCGCCGAAATCGCCGGCAACGACGAGCTCTACATCACCGGCCTGCACCTCGAACAATATCGACACGCCACGCGCTCTCCGGAGGACTACTGGCAGGAGGGGCTGCGCCGCGATCCGGGCGATTCGCGCTGCAACAACGCCCTGGGCAGCCGCTGTCTGCAGCGCGGCGAATTCGCCGCAGCCGAGCGCCATTTCCGCCAGGCCATCGCGCGGCTCACACGACGCAATCCGAACCCCTCCGACGGCGAAGCGTTCTATAACCTCGGCCTGACCCTGCGCTATCTCGGCCGCGAGGAAGAAGCCTATGCCGCGTTCTACAAAGCCACCTGGAATTACGGCTGGCGCTCCGCCGCCTATTTCGCCATCGGCGAATTGGATTCGCGGCGCGCCGAATGGAGCAATGCGGAGGAGCACCTGCACCTTGCGTTGCGCGGCAATTGCGATCTGTTGCAGGCGCGCAACCTGATGGCCGCGATCCTGCGCCGCCGCCAGCGAAGCGACGATGCCGCGCGCTGGCTGGCCGAGACCCTGGCGCTCGATCCGCTCGATGCCGCGGCCCTCTGGCTTCGTGATGGAACCATGCCCGGAGACAACCAGACGCGCCTCGATATCGCTTTCGATTTCGCCCGCGCCGGTCTGGATGCCGAAGCCGCCGCAGTACTGGCCGGCGCCGACTTCACCGCGCGCGATGGCTCCGTGCCGATCCTGCAATATGCCCTCGGCCGCCCGGCGGACGCGCCCCCGGACTACTGTTTTCCGAGCCGCCTGGAAGAACTGCCGCTGCTGGAACGTGCCGCGGCGGCAAACCCCCAGGACGCGCGGGCGCATTATTACCTGGGCAACTGGCTCTATGACCGGCGCCGGCACCGGGAGGCCATCCGCCGCTGGGAACGCGCCGTGGAACTGGAGCCTTCCCTCGCCACCGCCTGGCGCAATCTGGGGATCGGCTACTTCAATGTGCTCGCCGACGCCGATAAGGCGCGGGCAGCCTTCGAGAGCGCATTCGACGCCGCTCCGGGCGACGCTCGCATCTTCTACGAACGCGATCAGCTCTGGAAGCGGCTGGGCGCGCCTCCCGCCAGGCGGCTCGCCGAACTGGAAGCCCACCGCGGCCTGGTGGACCGCCGCGACGATCTCTCCGTGGAACTCGCCGCGCTCTACAACCAGACGCGCCAGCCTGCCAAAGCCCGCGACGTGCTCCGCGCCCGCAAATTCCAGCCCTGGGAAGGCGGCGAAGGCCTCGCGCTCGCGCAGCACGTGCGCGCGCACCTCCTGCTCGGTCTCTACGAAGAGGCTCTGGAGTGCCCGGAAAACCTCGGCGAGGCGCGCCACCCGCTCGACCATCCAACCGAAATCTACTTCCGGCTGGGCCGGTTCGAACGCGCCGCCGAAGGCAGCGGCCTTTATCGCGCCCTGGCTTTGCGCCGGCTCGGCCGCGGTGCCGAGGCCGAACAGGATCTGCGCCGGTTGCTGGTGCAGGCCCGGGAACAGGCCGCACGCCAGGTTACGATCGATTACTTCACCACATCGCTCCCCACCATGCTGCTCTTCAATGACGATCTCCAAAAGCGCAACCTCGTCGAAGCCCGCTTTCTGGAGGCCCAGGCGCGGCTCGGGCTCGGCGAAACTGCCGCGGCGCACCGTATTCTGGACGAAGTCCTCGCGCTGGACCCCAATCATGCCGGCGCCATGGATCTGAGGTGCCCATGACCCGCACCTACAACGCGCGCTACGTCTTCGGCATCTCCGCGGTGGCCGCCCTTGGTGGCCTGCTCTTCGGCTATGACTGGGTGGTGATCGGCGGCGCCAAGCCCTTTTACGAGGCGTTTTTCCGGCTGCACACCGAATATCAAGTCGGGTGGGCCAACAGTTGCGCGCTCATCGGATGCCTCTTCGGCTCCATCGCCAGCGGCGCCCTCAGCGAGCGGCTCGGGCGCAAGCGGCTGCTCATTCTTTCCGCGCTCCTGTTCGCGATATCTTCTGTTCTCACCGGCTGGGCGATGGCGTTTGTGTGGTTCGTCACGTGGCGCATCGCGGGAGGCGTAGCCATTGGGATGGCCTCCAACGTTTCGCCCATGTATATTGCGGAAATCAGTCCCGAGCAGTGGCGCGGGCGCCTGGTATCGCTCAACCAGTTGACCATCGTGGGCGGGATTCTCGGTGCGCAGGTGGTCAACTGGCTCATCGCGCGGCCGGTTCCCGCGGCCGCCACTGCGGAGATGATCCGCCAATCCTGGAACGGCCAGTTCGGCTGGCGCTGGATGTTCAGCGCCGTGGCGGTGCCCGCCGCCATATTCTTCGTTTGCGCATTATTCGTGCCGGAAAGCCCGCGCTGGCTGGCGAAGCGGAACCACGTGGAGGGCGCGCGGCGCGTGCTGGCGCGCATCGGCGGCGCGCTCTATGCCGAGGAGGCGGTATCGGCGATTCGCCTCAGCATCGGCTCCGAACCGCGCGTGCGTATCTCGGAAGTGCTGGCGCCCGGACTGCGGCCGATCCTTGCGGTAGGAATCGCGCTCGCCGTGCTGCAGCAGGCGAGCGGCATCAACGTCATCTTCAATTATGCGGAGGAGATCTATCGCGGCGCCGGTTACAGCGTCAACGGCGTGATGTTCAACATCGTGATCACCGGCGCCATCAACCTGGCGTTCACCCTGGTGGCGCTCGGCTTTGTCGATCGCATCGGGCGGCGCGCACTGATGCTCGCCGGCTGTGCTTCCATCGCGGCCTCGCACACGCTGCTCGGCCTCGCTTATCATTTCGGGCTGAAAGGAATGCCGGTGCTCGTGCTGACGCTCTGCACCATCGGCTGCTACTCCATGACCCTGGCCCCGGTGACCTGGGTGCTGATCAGCGAAATCTTTCCCAATCGTGTGCGCGGACCCGCCATCGCGATCGCCGTTTCGGCGCTGTGGATCGCCTGCTTCGCGCTGACCTACACTTTCCCCCTGCTCAATGCCGCCCTGGGCCCGGCCGGGACTTTCTGGGTTTATGCGGCTGTCTGCATCGCCGGCTTCGTCTTCGTCAAACAGCGCGTGCCGGAGACCAAAGGCCGCACCCTGGAGCAGATCGAAAACGAGTTACGGCCTCTCGCGAAGCCTTTGCCGGAGCGCTAGACGGACCGGGCTTACGAGGCGACGCGCTGGGCGCGCCGAATGGCGGCTTCGTAGCCGCGAACCAGTGCGTAGACGCACGCATCGAAGAATCGGCCCATGCGGGACTCGAGTTCCTCTTCCGCGTATAACTGCATGGCGGTCATCGGAAAACCCTGCTCGTGAACGAAGCCTATGATCTTGTCCTTCAGAAGATGGAAACGCAAAACTGCCTCGTGCAGCGGGATGTTTTCCTCGAAACGCATGCGTCCGAGCACTTGAAAACGTCGCTTGACTTCATTGTCCTTGCTGGCCGCCAGCAGGTATCCGAGATTGGCCAGAATCTCGTGGCACCATTCGCGGAGTTCCATATCGGAGCAGCGGGAAAGCTGCTCGATGTCGGGATGTTTTCGGAGTGCGGCGATCAGGCGTTCGGCAATGACTTCCCAATTCGATTCAATCAGTTGGACCAGTCTGGTGGATAGCATTTCCCCTCCCAGGGGATGAGGGTTCCGGTGGGTTTACGCACTCAGCAAGTTGCGTGAAAAGCCCCGGCGCCCCACATTCATTATCCCAAATCAACATTAAATATTCACAAATTGTTGAAATTTAAGACAATCAAGTCTGGAAACTAACGTGCACGCTTGCCGCCGAACCGTTCAGACAGCATCCCGAGGAGGATGCACGCATGGACAACGAAACACTGACGATCACCGATAATCGGACTCATCTCACTTACACGCTTCCGATTCACCGCGGCACGATTCGCGCGATGGACCTGCGGCAGATCAGAACCGGCCCTGACGATTTCGGGCTGATGACCTACGATCCTGCTTTTATGAACACGGCTTCGTGCCAGAGCGCCATCACGTTTCTGGACGGAGATGCCGGTATTCTGCGTTACCGGGGTTACCCGATCGAGCAGTTGGCCGAGCACTGCACCTTCCTCGAAGTTGCCTACCTGCTGCTGAACGGCGAACTGCCCACGGCAGTCGAACTCGATGCCTGGAACCGGCAGGTCATGCGGCATGCCTTCCTTCACGAGAACCTCAAGAAGTTCATGGACGGCTTTCATTACGATGCTCACCCCATGGGGATCCTGTTGAGCACGGTGGCCGCCCTTTCCACGTTCTATCCGGAAGTCCGCAACGTGAAGGACGACAAGTGCCGCCAGAAGCAGTCTGTGCGGTTGATCGGCAAAATGCCGACCCTGGCCGCTTACGCCTACCGGCACCGCCTCGGCCTGCCGTATATCTATCCCGACCCGGAACTGGGCTACACCGGCAATTACATGAACATGTTGTGGAAGCGGACCGAGCCGAAATACGTAGCCAACCCGGTGCTGGCGCGGGCGCTTGAAGTGCTGTTCATCCTCCATGCCGACCACGAGCAGAACTGCAGCACCAGCACCATGCGCGCCGTAGGCAGTTCCAACGCCGATCCGTTTTCCACGGCCGCGGCGGCCATCGCGGCGCTCTCCGGACCGCTGCACGGCGGGGCCAACGAAGAAGTGCTGCGCATGCTCTGCGAGATCGGAACCAAGGAGAACATCCCTGGCTATATCGAAGAGGTGAAGAGCGGCAAGCGCAAGCTGATGGGCTTCGGCCATCGCGTATACAAGAACTACGATCCGCGCGCCCGCATTATCAAGCAGGTGGCCGAAGAAGTCTTCGAAGTGACCGGCCGTAATCCCAAGATCGATATCGCCATCGAACTGGAACGGATTGCTCTCAGCGACGAATACTTCGTCAAGCGCAAGCTGTATCCCAACGTCGATTTCTACTCGGGCATCATCTATCAGGCCATGGGCTTCACACCGGACCAGTTCACGGTGCTGTTCGGGATACCGCGGACCGTGGGATGGCTGGCCCAGTGGCAGGAAATGCTTCGCGATCCAGAGCAGAAGATCGCCCGGCCGCGCCAGGTGTATATCGGCGAAGAGCAGCGCGATTTCGTGCCGATTACCCTTCGCGGCGTCGAGCAAGGAGAATTGGTGGGCGTATAAGGGGTCCCCAGACCGACTGGGCCGCGGAAGAGTACGACCGGATTCGTGCTCTCCGCGGCCCTTTTGTTTTTCCGCCTTCTCTGCCAAAATGCCCCTATGCGCCGAATCGCTTTGCTCGTCTGCCTCACTGGGGCCCCTTTGCTGTGCACGGAAAGCTTTCCGACATCCAAAGGGGTTCTCCAACTGACTCCCATCCAGCACGCCAGCCTGATGATTCAGGCGGGCGGCAAAATCATGTACATCGATCCCGCGCAGGGCAGCTATGACGGGCGGCCGCAGGCGGACTACATTCTAATCACCGATATTCATGGCGACCACATGGCGCCGGCGATCGTGGCCAAACTCAAAAAGCCGGGCGCCGTCATTCTGGCGCCGCAGGCGGTGGCGGCCCAGGTTCCCGGCTGCACCGTGATTGCCAACGGGCAGACCGCGAGGCTCGGGGATTTTGTCGTCGAGGCCATCCCCATGTACAACCTCGCCCCGGCGGCCGATGGAACCCTCTACCATCCCAAGGGTCGCGGCAACGGCTACATTCTCACCTACGGAGGGAAACGCTTCTACTTCTCCGGCGATACGCAGGGCACCCCGGAGATGAAGGCGCTGCGCGACATCGATGTCGCCTTCGTCTGCATGAACCTGCCCTTCACCATGACCCCGCAGGAAGCGGCCGAAGCGGTGCGCGCGTTTCACCCGGCCATCGTCTACCCCTACCACTATCGCGGCTCGGATCTGAACGCGTTTGCCAAAGCCCTGGAAGGTACGGGAATCGACGTCCGCCTGCGCGATTGGTATCCCAAACCGTAAAGCGATTCACAAAGACGCTCAACGGCCTCCCGCTTGCTCTTTCGGCTTGTCAGGAGAGGACCAAGATGCGTCGTTATTTAACTACTTTCTTACTGGGTGCAACCCTTTGCCTGCCGGTCGCTGCACCGCTGGCAGTTTATGCCGGCGGCCACGGTCACGACAAGAGATACTACGATGCGGAGCACAAAGACTATCACTATTGGAACGCGCAGGAGGACCGTGCCTGGCGCCATTGGCTCGAAGTGAACCACCACGCCTACCACGAGTGGGCCAAAGCCAACCGGCGGGAGCAGCGCGAGTATTGGGCGTGGCGTCACGACCACCCGGACTGGCACTAACGGTCGCCGTATTCTCAGTCATACCCCGGCCCTAATGCCATCCTTCGGATCAACCGATAAGTAGAGTGAGTCCGGGGACCGATTCCGGACTACATCGGGAGACTTGCGCCGTTTTGTCACGCTCACGGCGCCGAAGGAACATAAGCCGGGGATGTACTTGGATTGGTTCAGGCGATTCTCGCGCCGTCTGGAACGGCCGGCGCCCTCGCACAGCATAGCCGCGCTTGCCGCTTCCGCCGCGGAGATCCGGCAGGCGGCCGAACCGCAATTCCTACAGCTTGCCAATGACCTGAAAGCCTTGCACGAGGCTGCTTCGGCCCTGAGCGGCATCACGCGGGAGCAGGTCTCGCTGGTGCGCAGCCTTCTGGTAGAGAACCGCCTAACCGGCGAGAACGGGCTCGCCGAGCGTTCGCTCGAAGAGTTGAACCGCAGCCTGGGACAGGCGGAAACCCGCGGCCGCATGCTCCAGCACAATGGCGAGGCCATGCGCCGCCTGTCTGCTCACGGCGGCCAGATGCAGCGCGTCGCCAGCCTGCTGGACGTTTCGGGATATGGTTTCGCGGTGGAAATCGCGCGCAGCGCCGCCGGCCAGCAGGCCTTCGATACTTTTGTCGCCGAGGTCCGCAAACTGGCCGCCCGGGTGAGAGTGCTGGGCGAATCCATCGCCTCCGAAGCAGAGGCGGCCCGCGATGAATCCGAGCGCCTGGACCGAGCCGTCTGGACCAGTCATAGCGGGCTGCGCGAGTTGACGGCCCAGGGGGAGGCCGCCGTGCGGCAGACTTCCCAGCGCGTCGAAGCGGCTCTGGACTCTTCCTGGAACGCGCTGCAGGAGGTGGAGCAGCACAGCGCGCGCATCGCCGCCTACGCTCACGAGGCCGTCTATCACCTCCAGTTCGGCGACATCGTGCGGCAGAAGCTGGAACATATTGAAGCCGCCCTGGGCGAACCCGCGCCCACCGGCGTGGACCAGGTCCTTTCGGTGCAGGTGGCGCAACTGGACCTGATCGCGGAAGAAATCGCCTCGGCGCACCGCCAGATCCAGCAGGCATTCGCCGGGCTGGCCGGGGAGGCCGGTCTTTTGTCGAAGGCCATCGGCCATTTCGGAGGCGCGGCGGGCCGCACCGCCGGCGAAAAGGACGCGATCGACGATCTGCGCACGGCTTTTCTGAAAATCGATGAACTGCGCCGCCACGGGCGCGAACTGTGCGTCAAGGCGGAAGAGACTTCCGCCCGCGCCGTCGCCACCGCGGGCAGGCTCTCGCGCTATCTCAACGAAGTGGAGGAAATCAACCGGCAGATGCAGCGCCAGGCCCTCAATGCCATCATCAAGACCGTTCAGTTGGGCAGCGAGGGGCGCACGCTGGAGGTCCTCTCCATGTACGTGCAGCGCCTGTTCGAGGAATCGAGCGGCCTGGTTTCGTCCACGGTCGCGGTAATTGAAAGCATCACTGCGAGCCAGCCCGCCGCGGGCCCGGTTTGGGCAGGAGAGGCGGATGGCACGAGCGCCGCGCTGGTGTGCGGGCTCGACCGGCTGAGCGGCGCGCACGAGCAGTTGAGCCGGGCCATGACATCGGCCGCCGTGCATGCCGGAGATCACGAGCATCGGCTCGAGCGGGCGCGCGAGAGTCTCGCGTTTCTCTCGCGAATGGGCGGGAAAGTCGCGGACCTGCGGAAAAGCGTCGTCCAGGCCCGCGGAAAAGCGGCGCCGGCCGGCGAATCCGTGCGGCCCGCTGCGCCGCTCGCGGGCGGTACCGAGCGTTACACCATCGCCAGCGAGCGCGCCGTCCACCGGCGCCTTGCGGGCGCCGGGGAACCGCAGGCTGTGCCGAGTGAAATGGTGGGCCTTGCGGCGCCAGAACTGGAGGATGCCTTGGGAGACAACGTTGAACTCTTCTGAATTTTCCACGGAAAGCGCTGCCGGTGAGCTGCGGATCTCCGGGACGGTGGATACGTACGGCGCCGCGAGGCTGCGCGAAGAACTGCTGCGAGCGTTCGCGGAGCACGCGGCGCTCACGGTGGACCTGTCCGCGGTGGAAGCTTGCGATTTCACCGCCATCCAGTTGCTGTGCTCCGCGCGCCGTTCGGCGCAGGAGGTGGCCAGGCCGTTTGCGGTGACAGGCGTTTCCGAAGCGGTGCGCCGCGCCTGTGCCGCGCTCGGGCTCTCGCCGCGGGTTTTCGGCGCCGAGGGGAGCGACTGAGCCATGTCTCACACGATCATGACCGCCGACGATTCGCCGAGCATGCGGCAACTGATCGCCTTCACTCTGCGCAATGCCGGCTACGAAGTGGTTGAGGCGGCGGACGGAAAAGATGCCCTGGAGCGGCTCACGGGCGCAGCGGTCGAGATGCTGATCACGGACCTGAACATGCCCAACCTGGACGGCATCGAACTGATCCGCCGCGTGCGCGCTCTGCCGAACTACAAGTACATCCCTATCGTCATGGTCACCACCGAGAGCGAGGAATCGAAGAAACAGCTGGGGCGCGCCGCCGGGGCGACCGCTTGGATCGTGAAGCCGTTTCGCGGCGAACAACTGGTGGCCCTGGCCAGGAGGTTCATGAAATGACGCCGCAGCCAAATCCCGTGGCAACGTTTCTTCAGGAGGCCGAAGACCTGCTGGAAGAGATCGAACAGACTGCGCTCGCGCTCGATGGCCAGGCAGACGACCCCGAAGCCGTGAACCGTCTGTTCCGCGCCTTCCATACCATCAAGGGCTCGGGCGCCATGTTCGGCTTTGACGAAGTCGCAGCATTTACCCATCACCTCGAGACTGCGCTGGACCGCGTTCGCGACGGTGTCCTCCCGTTCTCGCAGGAACTGACGGAGATGATCCTGGCGGCTGGGGATCACATCAAGACGCTGCTGGGATCCCCGCACGGCCAGCTCGCCGGGGAAGCCGGGGAGCGGATCGTTGCCGCGCTGGCGGCCCTTTCGGGCGGCGTTCCGGACCCGTCAGCTCTGCACGCCGGAGCGGCGGCTCGGGAGAAACAGGACGGCGGAACAGAAGTGAACTGGAACATCGGCTTTCATCCGAACCCGGAACTGATGGTCAACGGCACCAATCCGGCATGGCTGCTCGATGAACTGCGCGCCCTCGGACCCTGCCGGGTGAAGGCGCACACGGAGGCCGTCCCGCCGCTCGGCGAAATCCGCCCGGACCACTGTTACCTGTGGTGGGAAATTGAGCTGCGGACTGCCGCCGGGCGCGACGCCATCAGCGATGTATTCATCTTTGTGCAGGACGGCAGCCGGTTGGAGATTACCGTAGCCCCGGGCGAATCGCTGCCTGTCGCCGGGGTATCCCGCCCCGAAACCGTCCGCGCCCCAGGGAGCGCCCCGACGCCGCGCCGGGAACATGGCGCCGATTCGACCGTGCGGGTGCCGTCGGAAAAACTGGACCGCCTCGTCAACCTGGTAGGAGAACTGGTGATCAACCAGTCGCGGCTGACGCAGGCGGCGTCGCGTGCCGGATCCTCCGAGCTGGCCGCGCCCATCGAGGAGATCGAACGGCTGGTGGCGGAATTGCGCGACAGCGTGCTGGGCATCCGCATGATGCCCATCGGCCGCACTTTCAGCCGGTTCAAACGCCTGGTGCACGATCTTTCGGCGGAGCTGGACAAAGAGATCGACCTGGTTACCGAAGGCGCCGAAACAGAACTCGATAAAACCGTTCTGGATCAGCTTGGAGACCCTCTGGTGCACCTGATCCGCAACAGCATCGATCACGGCATCGAGCCCCCGGAAGAACGCGAGCGAGCCGGAAAACCGCGTCGCGGGACCATCCGGCTGAGCGCCGTCCATGCGGGTTCCAGCGTGGTGGTGAGCATCGCCGACGATGGGCGCGGTCTGGATTCCGCCGCCATTCGCGCGCAGGCGATCGAAAAACAGCTCCTCGCGGCGGATGCCGCGTTGCCGGAAAAAGAGATCTTCAACCTGATTTTCCTGCCCGGCTTTTCGACCGCGAAGCAGGTCACGGCGGTTTCCGGCCGCGGCGTGGGCATGGACGTGGTGCGCCGCCAGGTCGAGGCGCTGCGCGGCGCGGTATCGGTCGGGAGCGCGCGCGGACGGGGCGCTACGGTGTCGTTGACACTGCCGTTGACGCTGGCGATTATCGATGGCCTGCTGGTGGAGGTCGCAGGAGATTCCTTCATTCTGCCGATGTCCATCGTGACGGAGAATGTGGAGCTCCATGGCGCGCAGCGGCGGGGCCGCAACGGGCGAAACGTGATTGCCGTGCGCGGCGAACTGGTTCCGTATATCGATTTGCGGGAGACGTTTGCCATCCCCGGAGGGCGCCCCGAAGTGGAAAAAGTGGTGATCGTACGGCATGGCGAGGCGCGCGTGGGCATCGTGGTCGATCGCGTGGCTGGCACGCACCAGACGGTGATTCAGTCGCTGGGCAGGTTTTATCGCAAAATCGAGGTCGCCTCGGGCGCGACCATCATGGGTGACGGCTCGGTGGCGTTGATTCTGGACGCCACCCGGCTGATTCAATTCGCCGACCGCCGCTGCCGCGCATCCATTGCCGCTTCTCCGGCGCCACCGCCGGAAGCGGCGTGGAAGGAAACGATTCAATGAGGAACTGGAAAATCGGACAACGCATTGCAGCGGGATTCGCGGCCGTCATTCTGACCGCTGCGACACTGGGGCTGTTTGCTTACAGCCGCCTGACGACGATCGACAGAAACGCCCGCGAGGTGACGCTTACCGCGCTGCCTACGGTTTCCGCGATCGGCCAGATCGTCAACAACGTGGCTGCCGAATACAACCTGGTCGTGCAGCACGCGATCAGCAGTGACAGGGCGGAAAAGGACCGGATTGCCGGTGAGATCCAGGACATTCGGGCGCGCAACGCAGCCAAGCGCGCCGGGTACGAAAAGCTCATCCACACCGATAAGGGACGGGAGCTGTTCGACAATACCGGCGCCGCGCGCACCGCCCTGGCCGCCGCCATGGATGAAACTCTGAAGGTGAGCAGCCAATTCAAAAGCGCCGATGCCTTGACGATGCTCAGCCGGCAGGTGCAGCCGCTCTATCAGGAATACAACGAAGCAGCCGCCGCATTGGTGGCATACAACCAAAGCGCCGCCGACGCTTCCGGCGCCCAGATCCAGGAAAGCGTTTCGTCGGCCAAGACCGGTGTGTTGATCGGATTGGCCGCGGCGCTGCTGCTGGCGTTGTGTGTCTCCCTGTTCGTGGCGCGGGGCATCACGCGGCCGCTGGCCGTGGCGGTGGGTCTGGTGGACAAAGTGGCGGTCGGGGATCTGACCCACAAAGCCTCCGTGGATTCTCGCGACGAGTTGGGGAGGATGATGGCCGCGATCAACGGCATGGTGGACAACCTGCAGAAGAGCGCCGCGGTGGCACGGGCCATCGCCGACGGCAACCTCGCGGTGGAGGCGACGGTGCTCGGAGAGCAGGACGCTCTGGGGCACGCACTGCAGCAGATGCTGGCGAACCTTCAAAAGATCGTCTCCGAGGTGGCCGCGGCGGCCGACAATGTGGCCGCCAGCAGCCAGGAGATGAGCGCGACCGCGCAGCAGCTTTCGCAAGGCGCTTCGGAACAGTCGGCCGCGGCCGAGGAGAGCACC